>Ga0210394_10000122_pt1 | contig 189732 bp, 149 predicted proteins | sample IncBWC12MmetaG_FD_160121 | JGI IMG/M metagenome (GOLD analysis project Ga0210394, IMG submission 160121) | Forest soil microbial communities from Barre Woods Harvard Forest LTER site, Petersham, Massachusetts, United States - Inc-BW-C-12-M | ecosystem: Environmental > Terrestrial > Soil >...
ACCTCTCTAGACTCTCGCTCTCAGTAGACACCCCCGACCCCCTAGACACCCCCCAGACTCGCCATCGCGCGTTATACGCGCGTACGCGAGGAACCAGAATTTCTCTGAGAGGTGACCGGCGGCGCAAAAATTTCAAAAACCGACCGCCAAAAAAGGTTGCCGAAAAACGCTTGCCAGTACCCGTGTATGCAGGTGCGCGGAGGACACGCACGCGAATCGGTCGGAAGGAAGGAAGAAACTATGGAAACACTCGCTTCGACTGTAGCTGGATTACTAAGAACACTAGGGAAGATCGCCGCTGGTATAGGTATTGTAGTCGCCTTACTGATGGCGATTGTTGTTAACGACGGAAGAAAGATTAACGCAGAGGATGCAATTAAATCCAAAGCGGAAGCAAACTGGGAATGGAATCATTATATACAGGCTATCGCATAACACGTAGCCCGTGGTGCTGGAACTTAATGCACGACATAGGGAAACCGATTTTAAAATAATTGTCAGATAACCCCCCTTGTCAAACGCTACACCTATAAAAGCCCAACTGCTACGCCGTTTGTTTAACAAAGCACCGTAATACGCGCCGACGTGGCTAGTCCTGGCTAGTGCCTATGTCCGCGCGAAACTACGGCCAGTCTAGACTAGGCTCGCCATCGCGCGTTATACGCGCGTACGCGCGACGTTTGCGAATTTTTCTGAGGGTTGGCGGCGGCAAAAAACTGCAAAAATCGGCAAAAAGTTGCCTGCCAGTACCCGCACTCGCAGCGTGCGCGTACTCCGCGTGCCAGAGAGGCGAATAAGTCGCTCCTCCGGGAAGGAAGGACACAAAATGTTTATCGCAATCGTAATTATCGGTATTATTATTTTCGCATTCGGGAAGGGCGGGGCTAAAGCCTTGCTTAATATCGGGCTTGGATTAGGTCTAGTAGGCATTGTAATTTTCCTAATCGCCGGGCTTAGTATAGAGCACAGCAACCGCGCCGAGCGTTCTAAACGCGCTCAGTGGGAATGGAATCATTACACGGGCTGGCGCATAGTGGGGCTAGGTGGCTACCCATCGGCTGACGACGCCGCGCACGGTATCTGGTTTGACAAAAAGACAAAGGTGGATTGTACCGACAAAGGTTATCCGGGTTACCCCGCTTGCGCTCCGCAAGAGTACTTTATCAACGGCAAGGTATCACCAGCACCTGACCCGTGGGCAAACGCAGTTCCTATCACGCCCGTCCAAACTCCGTCTGTACGGCCAATAGAGACAAAACCGCAGCCTGCACCAACCCCAACTGTACCTGTCTTTTTTCACTACGGAACAGTTACCCCTAATGAAAATTATAAGGACGCTTTTTGCAACTCTGACAACCAAAAGGTGGGGGATGTTTTCAGGTCCGGAACACTCTATTTAATTAACAATTCAATCCACGCTGTTCCAACCTATGAGACGCCGGAGCAGATACTAGAAGCAGGCGACAAACTTGCTGCTCAGAAGTTCAACGAGATATGCGAGGTGGGTGTGGAATGGTACGCACTTGGTGCAACGCCAGCACCTGCACCCATAGCATCTACTCAAAAGCAATATGCGCCAAACGCTGACGGTCTGATTACATTCAGTCCGAGCAGCGGGGCTCCAAAGGTAAGACCATGATAGGTACATTTATAATGTTCTGGTGCGTCGTACTTTATGTGTTCGATGTTGGCCGAACCGGCAGCAAAAACCTTCCCCCACCAAGAAGCCCCTGGCGGATCAAGAGGCCGCGCCAATAGCCCCGTAAAGGCCCTTGGGAGCCTATTACAGCCATTATAAAACAAACTGAGTCTTCTGGTATCAACCGATCCCCTAAAAGCCCCTAGCACCTAGAGGTAGCATTTAGCATCCTTCCTGTAACTACCTATAAATACAGCAACTTAATATGATTCTTCGGCGAAGCCGACGGATTTTTAATTGGAGTGTATGCCAGTGGAACCCACAGCAGATTTGACCATCCCCGACGTAGCGATAGAGCTACCTGAGGAAGTACTTCCGGCACCTGTCTCAAGACCTAGAGCAGCAATTCAGCCCGATCACGACCAAGCACTTCTCGCCAAGATCGCTGCCTGCCCGTGTCCTAATAAGCTCAACTTTGCGTTCGGCGGGCTCTTGCTCGCGAAGAAGTTCCACAACCCGGCTATCGGTGCGGAACTGTGGGATGAAGCGCTTCAGGTGCTCTTCAAAGCGGCTGTCGCTATCGGATCTCAGAAGCGTTGGACGCACCCGGACGGTGTGACCGAGATAAAGAAGGCTAGCGGCACTTTCAGGACATGTAAACACGAGTGGGAAAGTATGGCCTGGGAGTGTCTCTCCGAGCGACTTGAGAAGTACGCCCAGTTGACAGAAGACGAAATACTCCAAAACATCCAAGGCAAGCCGACGCGAGGCTTGGCAAGGTTTTGGGCGTGGCGATGGCTGTTCGAACGCATGATTACAGCCTTTCGGCGCAACGCCGCAGAACGTAATCGGCAAGTTAAACTCTATTACGCGAAACGATCAGATCGCCGCCGAAGCGCCGTCAAAGCGGGTCAGTTTAAAGAGGAAGACGACGACAGTCTGCTGTCGCTTTATGACCGGAGTGAGAATACTAACGAGAGCGACATCGGTCACACCAGCGAAGAGACTGAAACAACTAACTTTGATGCAATTGATACCCAGTTACAGGTTGACGCAGAGTGTGCTTACGAGGAGACCCAGAGTGCTGTTGATGAGCTAGCGCCTGGGCATCAACGCCTTGCGAACGCGGCGAAACGGGACATAATTAGGCATGTTAACCCCGATCTGCAAGCGTTCCTGGACCGTTTAATTCGGGATGCGAACTTTAGGTCTTCTGTGTTCGGCTCCGACCTAGAGGAACCCACACCCGGCTTGGAGCCTGCTGGACAGAAGCCTAAACTGGCAAAAGACTATGACAGAGAACTCCCGCATATCGCAGCGCAGGTGCTTCGCCAGTACGCCAGGATGCACGGAATAAGCGAGCGAACAGCCCAACGCACGATGCAGGCAATACGAGCACTGCGCGATAAACGGAAGCGTTTAAAAAATATATTGTCGTAAAACAGGGTAGCTTGCAGATAGTTATATAGGAGCAGGAGATACTACCTCTTCCCTCGTCCTACCCCTTAGCCCATAGTTTCCTGTAGTTTTCCCCTCGGCTACGCCGGAAGTTCAATCAGTAGTCTCTTAAGGACTAAATACCATGCCAAGAGTTAAAACTAGTCGCATCGCGAAGCTTGTCAAGGACTACGTCCAGACGGAGACTCGTCTTTTAAGAACGCTTTTAGAGCTGAAATCCTTCTACGGCGAGCGAGCTGAAGTCCGAAAAGCCTATCTCGATGCGACCTTCAAGACGCCAGAGGGGGTCGCAGAGAGTGTGTGGGCTTTGTTAGCTGGCGGCGATGAGCCTGCTGAGTGGTTCGATGAAGTCCTACTCAATCTAGCACCGGACGCCAAAAACTTTCACACAGCCGACGCGATCCTCACATGGTGTGCAGAGAAGGGCTGGAGCGAACAGGTGCAGACCGTAATGAACGAGGACACTAAGCTAGCACTCGCAGACCGAGCAGCTCGCGGAGAGATGCTGGCAGACGCGGCGTTCGCCGCTCAAATCGACTCGATAGACTGGACTCGGCCCTCAGACGGCACCCACGAGGATTTACTCAAGCTACTGGACGCGAAAGAGCGCGAGTCAGTGAACTAAAATGCCAGCCAAAGAACCATCGCGAAAAGCGGTGAAAGCAGTAGCAGCGTTAGCTAAAAAACATGGTCTTGAGCTTAAAGACTCGCAACTCGCTGGCCGACACGTCGGAATTGACGTTCTGTATGCAGGTGGGGCTAGTCTATCCCGGCTCATTCACGAAAACTGTGCCATCCATTTCGCGCAAGCGGGGAGTAAGGGCGAATGGTTTGCTGTACTACCTGCAAGCGAACTCGTGCAGTTACTTGAGCTGGAAATGATCTACTCCGCGTTCCAGAAGAAGCAGTTTGCTAAGTACAAACAGAAGGTAAACTCCGATGAGTGACTCTGACACTAACACGACGATTCCGACTCCCGACGAGCTGACTCTGGCATCCGATGCGCTGTGGAATAGCATCCGGGAGACTGTTGTACCGCTCGCCCAACTGATAGTAGCGAAGCGCCAACAGTTTCAGGAGGCTGCTAGTTCGCCGACTCTCGACGCTATGTATCGGCAGGACGCTCTACGTCAGGTGGAGCAGCTATCCCAAGCGGAAAATAGTCTGATGTATGGTCTCCAACTATTCAAGCAGGCGTTATATGTGCGCTACCTAACGCCGGAAACGAAACCCTCTCCAACGCCTAAGCCGCAAGAGCAAGAGGAGTTTTTCCTCGCTAGACTTAATGAAACACTTGTAAATTAAAATCACTAGTAGCAACTCGTATTCAGTCCTTCAGTTAGCCCTCAGTAGTCCGCAGTTAGCCCACCAAAGGAATTAAAGGTAACCACAATGCCCTACGACCCTTCCGATCCAAATAGTTTGTATACTTACGGAAATAGTTCCGCAACTAGTGATCCCTCAGCCGGACAACCAGCGCCTTCTTGGCCCGGTGTGCCTTATCAGCAAGGCGCACAGAATTATCCATCGAACCCTATCCAGACAAATCAATTCGGGAGCGCGTTGCAGGAAAGTCTCAGGCGTTTGAAACTGTCGCAGGCGTTGTACGCCCAGCAGGACGATCAGAACCTTCAACGTTCTCAGGGTCTACCGGCTCCGTACAATGGGCAGTATCTTCCGTCGGCTAGTTCTCTACAACAGCAGCCCGGATCGCCTGTCTATCCGCAGTTCACGCAGCAGAGCGGACAGAACGGTCAGGGTGGCGCTCAACCCAGCACGCAATCTGGCCAAACTGGGCAACTTCCAAATTCTCAGAGCGGGCAGAGTGGGCAGTTCCAGACTCCTCAAGGTGGCCTAGACTACGGCGCTCTGTTGCGCTTTTACGGAATAAATCAGCAACCTAACATCAGGCAGTCGCCGTTTATGTCGAATGATTTTATGCAGAATCACCCGACGCTCGGCGGTGCTTTAAACAACGCTTTGTTCGCTGCTGCGGGAACAGAGACAGCCCGAGGTGCGAGCGGTGCTGGCACCGGGATTAGTAACGTGCTAAGAGGCGTCGCTGGAGTACCGCAGGCGGAAAATCAATTTCAATTGCAACAGCAGATGCAGCCGTTCCAGATGGCGGAAGCGATGTCGAAGCTTTACGGTCAGACTGCGTCGGCGCAAGAGAATCTGGCGCGTGCAGGTTGGTTCAGCGATAGGTCTGGAAATCAGCAACTAGCAATACAACAGCGAGCGGACGCTGCGAAAGCTAAATTCGCCAGTCCACAGTACGACCAGGATAACAAATTGGTCGGGTATATGACACCGGATGGTTTCTTAAGCGCGAAAGATGCGGGTGTCCCGGACAACGCACAGATATACAGGCCGGACCCAGCCGGTCGGGGTGGTAATCCCACTATCACGTCTCTAGCAGCCGACGTGGCGAATGGCGTACCGGGTGCTGCTGCGCGTTTAAAAGCTGCGATCAACGCTAATAACCAAGTTGCTGGCGGTCGCCAAGGCGCAGTTAACAACGCGAATACACCTGAAAAGTTACTCACGTCTGAAACACAAGCAACTCTAGACCAAGTCGGCGCTGCACCAAAAAACGCTCACGCGGACTATCAATCCTATCAGGCAAAGCAACTGATGAGCGGAGTTCCGTTCGAACAGGTTCAAGACGAAGCGACTTGGTCTGCGCAGAACACCGCAAAGTACAACACTGCTAAAGCGGCTGCTCAACAGGATGTTTCAAATTACACACAATCAAAAGCCTGGCAGCAGGGAATCAGCTTGCAACAGTGGAAAGCCATTCGCGCCAGAACTGCTCTGACACCGGGTGTTTCTCAACAAGCAGCGCCAGCCGGTGTGCCGGGAACCGCACAGCCGCAGCAAGCTCAAAGATCGAACGTTCAAGTCGGTTCTAAAGTTACCCTCAAAAATGGTCAGACCGTGACCGTCACAAAGCTTAATAACGACGGTACTTTCGAGCACAACTAATGCCTACAACATCGATAAACGACGTACAAAGTGTCTCTGGCGGAACCGCATCGCTCAGTGATATTCAGAGTCAGACCGCGTCAATGAGTGACATTGCGGACTCTCAATCGCAGTCTGCCCCGCAGTCACTTCAAGCTCCTACGATGAGTCTCTCCGGTGCTAGCAGCATTAGCGCAGCTCCGCACTCAATGTGGGACCGCTTTACACACATTTTCACGGCGGGCGATCCGAACTACTCCGACTACACTTCGTCGAATCCGAAGTACGGACAGATGCAGCTTATTACTCCTGAAGCTGCAATGACTCCGGGCGAACAGCAACGCAATCCAAGATGGACGGGCACAGGTGAAGTCGCCGGTAGTCTAACCACGCCAGAGAGCGTCGCGATTATGGCGGGAACCGGCGGACTGCCCGGTGTTCCAGGAGCAATTGGTAGAATAGCTCGCCCTACTGTTGGTGCTTACTTTGCTGGTCAAATGGGGCAGGGTGCTTACAATGCGCACCTAGCCGCAGATCAGGCGACTGATCCCTCTGAAAAAACGCGGTTAAACACTCAAGCGGTTCTTAGTGGTTTGGGTGCAGGACTTGTTGGTGCAGGCACTCTTTACACAGGCATCGCTGACACGACAGCTCCAAAGGCTTCTACAACTACTACAGAAGCTCCTACAGCCACGACAATTCCGTTTGGCATGAAGGCTCCAGACGCAGCCGTTCGACCCGCTCTAGGACCGGAGTGGGACGCTGGACAGAGGCAGCATGAACTGAGCCGTAACCAAGCAATACTGACCAACCCTCGGGCGACACCGGAAGACATCCAGATCGCTTCCCAACGTCTTCAGGAGATGGGCCAAGCGGGTGCAGAAGTAACTCCTACACCGGTTGCTCCAGCCGCGCCAGCGTATGCTCCGGCGACGCCTGCCGATCTAGTCGGCAAGGCTGGATTGGTTTACAAGGGTGAACTCGCACCTGGGACGGATGTGCATCAGTTTGAAGATGCTGCATATCCAGGAATGACAGCCGCACTAAAAGCGACTGATATGACTTCGTCGGCTGCGATCCGCGATGCGATGAACACGAAGCTTGCTGCATTCGGAGTTGATCCCGCCACGTTCAGCCCGTTGCCTCCGGTCGCTTCGCCTACGATCCGAAATGTCCCTAGCATCGAGCCTGCCGCTTTCGACGCGGAAGACTTTAACACACGTATGCAGACGCAGGAGAAGTGGCAGAGTCAGCTCGACAATAAGGAGATAGTCGGCCAGCAAGCCGGGATGTATGCAGACGTGCTCGGGCGGGTGCGTGGGGCATTAGTGGATCACCTCAACGACGTTAAGGACAGGACGGAGCCGGGCTCTCAGGGGCATATAGATATTCAGGATGCGGCACAACAGTTGCGCGACCAAGCGATAGACCGTCGTCAAGCCGGCGATCCACCGCTCGCTGACCTGGCGCTAGCGAATAACCTGGACAAACGAGCTGACTTGCTAGACACAGTCTCTAGGAGTATTGATGCGAAATCGCCGAACGCTGGTGAGATATACCGTCCAAACGTACTTACATCTTTACGTGACGAGGTTCAAGGATTTGGCTTAAGTGCTGTTAGTCAGGGTCGCGACTTGACAATGGGCTTGCGCGACTTCTTCGCGCCGACAACCGCGCTCGCGTCCGACAAACTCACCATGTTAAACCGGTTCGCCGGTGGATTCGAAGCGTCTAAACGTTCGGCGGCGAATGCCTTAGACATCTTCCGTCGCAGCGTGAGCAAGCTTGATAGCGACGCGCACATTGACATGATTGATCGCGCTCTACAAGGTAAGAGCCAGGCGACACCAGAACTCCAGGCGTTTGAGAACACGCGCAAAGTTCTTGATAAAGAAGTCGGCCAACAAGCGCAGGTGTTCCGGCCTGGACTGCCGCTCTTAGAGAATCACTTTCGTATGATTTACAAGACTCTGCCGGGTCGCGATGAAGCAGGCTTCCAAACCTTTATGGGTCGCCAACGTCCGTTAAGCGGAAGTGGTGGCTTTCTTCAACAGCGCACGTATGACTCTTTGCGCGAAGCGATGGCTGCTGGTGGTGTGCCGATAACCACAAACCCGATAGACCTGTTCTTGCTTGGACACGCTGATGCTCAACGCTTTATTCACGCCAATCTGTTGTGGAAAGAGATGAAAGAGAGCGGTTACGCACAGTTCGTCAAGAAGGGCGGTCAAGTTCCTAAAGGTTTTACCACACTAGACGACAAGATTGCGAACGTCTTTTTTCCTGCTCGGTCTGGCGAAGGCTTAGTCTCTCCCGGCAAATACTACGTTGACGAAGGCATGGGACGTGCGCTCAATAACTATCTCGGCAAAGACTACATCCGTCAGAACGTATTGGGCAAAGCGATTGTAGACGGTAAGAATATAGCGAATGGTTATGAGCTACTTGGCCTGCGTCACGCAGTGCTAATCAATGCTGCTTCTATTGCACAGAACCTGGCTATGGCTGGACGCCGCGCATTTAACCTCGGGCAACTTGGCGGGAGTCTGAAGGACATGATTAAAGCGCCCGCCGAACTATTGCTAGGCAACCGTACAGTTTATCTAGAAGGTCGAGACTTACAAGCGTTCGGCGCTGCGATAGATCGCGAGCATTACGGAAGCGAACCGGGCGCAGTAGCGAAGTTTGCGGCGTCGGCGGCGGGCGAACGCTTGCTTAAGAAGTATCCAGACGCAGGCGCTTTGCTTCAAGACGCGGCTGATGGTCGTTTGAATATGAAGTTGTCTGACGAACTTCGGTCGAATATCGGCAAGTCGATGCTTCAGGATTTTGCGGACAAGAAATACATTCATGCCGGTGTAAAGTTAGCTCCCGCCGCTTTAAACGCGATGAACCAGCCGCTATTCGACTACTACATCCCTCGCATTAAGCTGGGGATGTTTATGCGCGATATGTCACTCGCTCTGCAAGAGAAAGCGCCCCAGTTGCTCGCGGGCACTTTGACTCGTGAGGAGCTGGCTCGTAACGTAGCAAACCGGACAGAGAATATTTTTGGCGAAATGAATGTTGACAAGTTCTTTTGGAATAGGACCTTTAAAACCGCTATGCAACTATTCTATCGTTCCGTTACTTGGCGCTTAGGAACTATGCTGACTGAAGCGAGTGGTATTAAAGACCAGGGTAAGGAGCTATTTAACGCGGCGAAGACCGGTCGCCTGCCCAAGCTTGATCCAAGCGTTGCGTTTATCGGAAGCGCGATACTAACTACTGCCGTAACGTCTGCCGTAATACAAAAGATCATGTCTGGCAAAACTCCCGGCTCGATGGCTGATTTGACCCACCCACAAACGGGCGACAAGAATGACTTAGGCAGGCCGACTCGTCTCAATATACCGGACTATGGTACGGAATACCTTAAGTCGGCAGCGAACCCTTTCCAGTATATGTATAACGGAAGGTCAGGCGGCGTAGACAGGTTGATGGAGGCGTGGAAGAACAAGGGCTTCTACGGCAACCAGATTGCCGATTCGAATGATCCCAAGCTGGTGCAGTTCGGTGCTCGCGCGTTGCATGTGATGGCTCCCCAAATGATTATGTCTTCTAACATGGATCGCATGCAAGCAATAGGCGGCTCGAAAGCTGAGGGCGCGATGAGTCTATTCGGCTTCTCACCAGCGAGCAAGGATATTGATAAGACTCCAGCGGAGTTAAAGGCAGGAGATTGCGCTGCGCTCTTTGCCTGACATCGGTAGAACAGCGGGACAAATTGCACACTCTCAAGCAGTGACGACTATTCTGACGGGTATTCAGAACAAACGGGACATCAGCAAAGACCTGAAGCAATACTTTAACGACGGTACAATGCAGCCCAGCGACTTGGACAACGTTTCAAAACGTTTGACAACGCCCTTCCTTGCGCAAAAGCTTCAAGGAAAAGATGTCCATATGGCTGACGTACTCAGTGTCTACGACCTAGCATCTCCTACTGAGAAGCGCCAGCTCCAGCCGATTGTCCAAAGTCACTTGGACGAATTAGCCAAGATGACGCCTGCTATCCGTAACCAGATACTGCCGCGAGCTATCGCTGCGTTACAAGGTCGCTAAACAACTTACTAGTAGTCTAGCAACAGAACCCAATAGGAGACTTAATGTTACTCACATCACTAACAGAAGTTATTCGTGGCGAGACCAACTCACCTTGGCTCATAGATGGACTATTACAAAAAGGGTCTAGCATACTACTCCACGATAAAGATTCCTCGCTGGCTCTACAGTTAGGATTAGATGTAGCAGGAGGAAAGCCCTTTTTGGGGGAATATCCCACGTCGCTAGGAAAAGTTTTGTTCATCAGTCGCGACAAAACCCAACTCCAGGAACACGCCCGGCTACTCGCCCGAAGACCAGCAAGCACCGACAACGTGACCGCAATGATACTTGATCCAGGCGACGAAAGAGAGCTAGTTCGCGTGATGAAAACGGAGAACCCAGTACTCACTATCTTGGGGAATTTTCCGGGCTCTTTGGATCAACTTCAATTTATAACTCGCGTCGGCTCCGTGATCGCGCTTACTAGCGGCACGTGGCAAGGCCAGTTGCCAATAAGCGATATGTGGAGTCTGCAATATACGGACGCGGGCTACAAACTTATTGTCAAGCCGATGGGACTCTCGATCAAGCTCTCAATGCAGGACTCCGGGTTTGTATTCGAGTCTGTCGAGGAGTGGAAGCCCAACTCCATATACACGCCTCCGAAGGCGGAGAAGGTTCAATGGCGCAACACCAGTGCGCACGGTGGCATTGGCGTCAGTGGCTCGCATGCTGAACAGCAGTGGACTTCGTTAACGATCCGGTAATGCCCTTAGTAACCTCTAACAACTTAGCAAAGACTTTCCAGAAAGCACTCCGAATATGCCACTAAATTTGAAAATCCCGAATGCTGTAAAAGGCACCCCATTTGATCCAGCGGTGAAGCAGGCCCGAACTCGGAGCAACCCGATTCTAATATGTCTAATATGATCGAAAACTCGCCCGAAAGTTTTACTGCCCTACCCAATCCCGCCCTTCAACAGACGATCCGCTTGCTCGCCCGACTAGGCAAGGAGCGATTTTTCGGGAAGCTCATCCTCAGCTATGAGTCAGGGCAGATAACCTACGTACGTAAAGAAGAAGTTCTCAAGATGACGCCTTAGCTCGGCAGTCCTTTAAAAATCTAATAGGTAGTTTTATCGCTACGGGAACCGTGCGCACACTTTTCGACGGGAGCCCAAAAAGCCTGTCGATTTTTTATTTCTAGTTCGTAGCAGCCGGGCATTTCTGGGATCAATTCAGTCTGGTCTGAGGCGGGGTCTGAGTGGTTCTAATGATCCAACAATGCCCCTAGTAGCAACCAGTTTTGTAGCAGTCAGTTGTAGCAAACGCACGTAAACGAACCGAAGTAGTAACCGAAAGACTAACGAAAGGAAACAATGTTTCAAATTAACGTAGAAGACATAAGGCAGAGAACACAAAGGCACATACTCGCAAGTTGTACCGTGAGACTCTCGACGGAGAACGAGGATGAGTTTATTACTATCTTCGATGTTCGTGTACTTAAAAACCGCTCCGGAGAAAAATGGATAGGCTACCCGACACAGCAGACGCGAGACGTTGAAGGCATTAAGTATGTGCCGGATATGGATTTTTCACGAAATTTACGCAACCGGATTTCTGAAATTGTTTTAAAGGAATACGATAAAAATGATGCTTATTACGACGTGACCGGAGCGGTTCGTCCAGCGGTTCCAGCCGCCCGAGGAGTTCCCTTTAAACGGATTGAAGCGGCGGATCGCCGAGCGAGCTTCCAATTCACGGGCCACAACATCAACTCCGGCCACGAAGCGAACCGCCCGAACGAAGCGAACGACCAGACACAGGATAAGGCGGTGGGCAATGGCCGCTAATCCTACTCCGATTGCTCCGATTCCTATCGTTCGCGAAGCGAATCCTGCTCCGGCAACTGCGGCGACTCTGCAAATAACTCCTTCTGAGCTTGCAAAAATTCGCGAACAAGCGAAAGAGGTTATTGATTGGATATGGCAAGGTGCGAGAGCGTCCGCGACCAACTCTAGCAACTCTAGCGAACCTATCAAACTTATAAGAGGTAGTGAAATGGAACCAGAAGAAATAACGTGGCTGTGGGAAAACCGCATCCCATTCGGAAAACTTACGCTGTTTGCGGGCGATCCGTGGCTGGGAAAAAGTACGATGGGGGTTTACCTCGCAGCGGCAATATCAACCGGCCAGAAGTTGTACGGCTCACCCGCGTATATTCCGCCAGCGGAAGTTTTAATTTTCTCAACCGAAGACGATCCCGAAGATACGATTCTGCCGAGATTCATGGCGGCTGGCGGAATACGACACAACCTACTTACCGAACAAATGGAAAGCGGTCCCGGTGGTCCCATGCGGCTTGACCGAGACATCCAGCGTATTCGAGAAATGCTTGCGAAGTACCCGAAAATCCGGCTCTTAATTATTGATCCGGTGTCGAACTATCTTGGCGACACTAAGATGAACGACGAGCAAGCAGTCCGTCGGCTGCTTATCCCGCTTACCAGACTTATGAAACAAACAGGTATAGCGGTTGTCGGGATTATGCACTTAAACAAGAAAGACGACTTGCAAGCGATGTACCGAGTTGGCGGAGCGGGAGCGTTTGTCGGTGTATCCCGCGCTGTTTATGGTTTTTGTCAAGACAACGTGCCGGGTGAGTTTCAGATGTTCACCTTAAAAAAGAACGTCGGGCAGCCTATGCCCGATCTGAAATACAAAATCGACCTAAAGCCCGTCGAGATTAAAGGCAAAGCCGTTCCACAACCGGTTATTAGTTGGCTAGGAGAGATGGAGACATCAAACAATGGATTCGCAACTCCGCGCTACGGCACTTCTGCCGCTACCGCTACAAAGTCTGACGAAGCGGCTGAGTGGCTAAAGAACGTTTTAAGTAACGGGCCGATGCGAACAACGGAAGTCCAGGACGCAGCGAAAGTGGCGAGATTCTCAGAGAGAACACTGGAACGCGCCAAACAGAAACTTGACGTGCAATCCGACAAAAAGGCTGATGGATGGTATTGGGAACTTACGCGAAGCGAGCCAAATCAAGGCCGCCAAACTTCGGAGAGCGAGGGGGGTTGGCGGTGTTGGCACCCTTGAAAAAACAGCCTATTCTCTATAAAGGGTTTTTATATTATATATATAATACTAAAGGACTTAGCTATTCACTGTTTGGCAAGGTTGCCAAGGCCGCCAAGGCCGCCAAGGCCGCCAAGCTCTCCCCCTCTCAAGGGGTTGGCGCACTTGATTTCCAGTTAAGTCCTTTAAAATCAACAAACGCATTTTTAAACGCTTTTACACGTTCCAACACCCTCAAGCAGTCCGATCCGAAAGGTCACCATGCCCCTCAAGAACACCAAAGCTCCAAAAGCCCTCGCGACAGCGAAGCCGTTGACCGCGAAAGCGAAAGCCCTCGCATTAGCCCAAACACACTTCCTCCAACAGCAAGGCAAATGCCTACTTTGCGGAAAGGTACTGACTACGAAGAAATCGGAAGCGGTGATCGACCGATTGCCGTGGGACAAGAACGTTGTTCGCGGTTTGCTACATCGAGATTGCAAAGCGATGCTCCAGATTGAGTCGCCTGCCATGTTACGAAAGCTTAAGAACTACCTCGCTGTTGACCGGTTAGATTGGCTCGCGAAGGAACAGAAAGCTGAAAGAGAGGCTTATAAACACTAATGACGCAAAGCGAAGTAATCCCTCTCGGCGAAGCCGTCGAAACCGTTGCGAAGCGGAAGTGCAACCGTGGCGGACGCCCACGTAAGTTTGAAGTCTGGTTTCCGCGCGTTGCTAGAACGATGGGCGATGGAACGACGCTGCCCCGCGCACTCGCCGCGAACGGTATCGTGCTCTCGCCGCGGGCGATCAAGCTGCTGTGGAAGAGTCGGGGCTTCCGACGATTATATAAAATAGAACGTTATCTCTATCTTCATAAGGATTCAAACAATCTGGAAGCATTACGGAAGTTCGCAAGCGAGCGTATCTGGCCGAAGTAGGCCGAAAAGCTCGATTTAAGCTAAAAATACCTAATATTTCCTGATTTTAACGTCGCCGGAGAGATAGGAACCCACAAACTCCCCGCGCTGCCTTTTTACTTTTCCCGCTTTACCAATCCTACAGGAGCTATATATGACCAACCCAGAAGTACAGCAAGCTACACAATCCCTCATTACGCCAGCAGACATCCTTACGCCACAACAACTCGCGGACAGGTTACAAGTAAAACGCTCGTGGATTTTTGAAAGGACGCGCAACAGGGCTGACATCCGTAATTCCGATCCTTTTCCGTTTTTCAAATTAGGTCTGTATTTACGCTTTAGCTGGGCCGACGTTTGTGCCTGGATCGAACGCCAGAAGTCCGACTACAAGCGTCCCAAAACCCACTAAATAAAAGTCTTAGTCCGCCCGCGTAGTTCAACGAATCGTCCCCGTAGCACCCCTCATTTTCCCCCTAAGTAACGCTTGAAGTATTTCCATATCCTCAAAATCCAAAATCAGCTTTGCAATAACTCGCAGTAATTCCCATTTTGAAAGGACTCCCAATGTTAGACATTACGAATCAACGATTCGGTCGGTTGGTGGCTAAGTGGCCCGCCGGGATAAACGCCGGTCATCACGTATATTGGCTCTGTCTTTGTGATTGCGGAACTGTAAAAGCTATCGCAAGCGATCATTTAACGAATGGAGATACAAAAAGTTGCGGCTGTCTTCGTCGTAAACTTTCCGCCGAGCGTGAGACCAAGCATGGTCATAAAAAAAGAGGCCAAGTGACTCGCACTTATCATACGTGGTACTCGATGAAATCGCGCTGTCATAACCCTAATACGAACCGTTATTCAAACTACGGTGGTAGAGGGATTACAGTGTGCAAACGCTGGCTCGTGTTTGAGAACTTTTTAGAGGACATGGGTGAACGACCACTGGGCACAAGCATTGATCGCTATCCTAACAACGGCGGGAACTATGAAAAGCAAAACTGTCGATGGGCCACAAGTAAAGAACAGCGGGCAAACCAGCGCTCGCGGACTAAAACAGAGCTTCCGCTGGCAGCCTAGGCTTGTATTTGCGCTTTGACTGGCAGGATGTAGACGCCTGGATAGAACGACAGAAGCCCGAAGCCCCAGCCGAAGCATGCCTAAGGTGAATTTCTTCTTCATTAAACCGCATGCTAACATATTGGCGGGTCCGGAGGCTCGGGCCGTTGACGCTGTTGCGAGCCTCACTTATTTTGCTTGGTTCCGAACATTAGTCTTTGCATTTCAAGAAATTTATCAATTTCTCCCTCTACTGGGGTGTCACCAACTTCAACCCACCATACCGATGATGTACTCACTGGAATTGGTATTCGTTTCAATCCTGGACCGGGAGGTTTTTGATTGAACTTTTCGCCTCCGTTTCCAGGTTCCCGGTAACGCTCTTCAGTACGGCTGAATAAGGGTCGAAGGGTGTCACCTACTAGCTCAATCGACCCTGAACTTACGAGGATTTCTTGAAGAATAGTGACTCCAGTTGCGAACCCATCTGTCTTTCCGTTCATGCGAAGAGCAATCTCGTCGCTAAAATTCTTAACTTTTAGTTCGCCCCTGCCCCTAATAACATCTAACATATGGCTCAGAAGCGTATTACTTTTGATAACTAGCTGTAGACCTTCCCGTAACATGCTCTCGTTATCGCCTGAAATACCAATGCCAATGCGCTTACCCGCTTCTGTCAGAGAGCTTCCGTCCGGAGTCAAAATCCCAATCGCTTGTAGAAATGCCTTATTAGTGCTCACTTGGCTCTGTTGAACATCGGCGATCTCGGCAATTTTTTTCTGGGTAACCTCGCCGCTGCCTTGCTCAACCGTGTACCAAGCACGAATGATCTTCGTGAGGATGGCCCAGGAGTTTTTGGGCCACTGGATAACTGCCTTTTGTGTTTCGCCCACAGGTGACCTCCGAACTGGAATTCTAGTGAATGGAATGTCAGTTGTCAACGGTGCCGTTATAATGGAATCCAGTTCTAGCGTTAACTGAGAAGTGTGATATGCTCTTCTTTGTTAGGCCGCTGGCTTAAACTGGATAGGAGAAAGTCCTGCCATGTCAGACGAGAAAGAAATTCGCGAGGTTATGCACGACGATCTTCGCGCGGCGAGAGGGAAACCGCCAATTTATACAACAACGGCGGAACAGCGGGCACGAGTAAGAGTGGCGATGTTAGCGGCGATACAGAATGACGACGAGGGAGATTATATTAATTGCGTTCTCGATCTCGGGCATAAACAGGGCAGTCCGGAGTATAAGAGGATGATGAGGGTGTGGACACAACGGCCCGCTTCTTTGAGGAAGAGGAAAAAGTAGCGACTCTTTTTTCCAACGCCTGAATGCGCTTCTCTCGTTCTTCTGGAGACAGTTTGTCAAGATGCTCGACGGCAATCGTAGTTAGTTCGTCGGCGATCTCTCCAGCAGTCTTTTTTTTCTTCTTTGACAAGATACCTCGCTATGGGCAGGAAGAATATCAACCTAGGGGGCAGCTTTGCAATGCCCTTAAAGTACTAGTTAAAGCAGCTGCCAGCAACCAGTAATCCCATGATTTATTCTGCTACTTACCCATTAAGTTTGACTATCAAAAGGGAATAATGGTTACTTGCCCTGTCACGGCGTCTCATTTTGACATCGCCCTGCTATTGTAAACGGAATAATCACCGCCTAATACACACTAAAGAAAGGCTTTAAACGGGATTGTATACTTCACGCTTCACGCAAAGGAACTGTATAATGCCCCCACCATGCTCAAATCGGTCAAGCGAATAGGCGGTTTTGTGCTGGTAGCGTGGGGAATAATCAGATTCATCCCAGACCTGCTTGAGAGTATTCAGGCGACGGCCAAGTACGGCAAGTGGTCGTATGCCCATCTTCTTGTCTTCCCGCAGAGCGCCTTGCTGACTATTGTTGTATTGGTTATCGGCCTTGGTTTGATTTTTTCCGACACTATCCAAAAGAAACTTCACGAATGGCGTAAACCCGAACCATTTATTACTCAGCCGCCTCCAGAACCTGAGATGTTTACGCGTGAGCAAAAAGAACGCATGAGGTCTGTAGCGGGAATAGAACCTACCCCGGTACCTGAGAAGCACCCCGATATTATTTTGGAGTGGACGTCACCACGTAAGGGGGACGACAAGATTAAATTTCGGAATATCGGAGAACGCAGCGGATTCGGTGTAACGTTGGGGCCTTTTTCTTGGCCTGAATTATCATTTTTAGTTCCTCCGCAAATCAATGCGCTCCATCCAAATGAACCCGTCGAAGTGGAGCCGCAATTTATGGAGAGACTTGGGGAGGATCGCACGACGAACGTTGGACATATGGGGATAATTCTGGGGAACACCCATTATAACGGACGAGAGCCGCTAAGAATCGAGATAGCTTTTTCCGATTCCGATGGTCTGAAATTTGTAAGGGACATAATTCTAAAACGCGGACATGGTGGTATCTGGGGGCCGGAAATCATCGTTGAGCTTGGCGATAAACTGCGAACTACGTTTTAATTATTTCGCCGCGTCCTGCACCTTCGGGGTGAGGTCTTTGTACTCAAGGTTCGAAGACAGAATCAACTTGGTCAGCGTATCGCGGAAGATCCCTCCATAAGCCGTCAGTGCTTTTAAAGATTCTCAAAAACTCAAAATCGCTATTCGGCGTTTGAAAGGAATCCATGTTAGACCTCACGAATCAACGTTTTAGTAGGCTGGTCGCTCAGTGGCCCGAAGTGGACACTCTGGAGCGAGCGGTCGTGCCGACTGCGGCGATGGAGCCGATTAAACCTCAGTCGAAAGCTTATCCAGCAGCGGAGGCAGCACATCGTCGGTGATGTGCCGCTTGAATTGTTCCACGGTTCCGAAGTGTTTACGGCAGAACGTGCACCCGGTGATGACAATCTTGTCCTTCTCGTCCATGAATGTCGATAAGGTGTGCTTCTGAATTTCCGTTTGGAGTGCGCGAAGCAATTCAGACTTTTTCATATAAGCATTTTATCTCGGGGTGTAAATAAAAAGAGTGCCGCACTGGCGCACCCCCTCATTACTTTTCAGCCGCGCATGGTATTCTCGTTTCCAACTTGAAATGAGGCTTCACATAAATGCCCAAACAGCCGATGGCAGAGGTTTTTGGCTTCCCAATCGACAACAACTCCAAAGGGGCTGCACGCTACAGAGACCAAAGGCTGTGTCCATTCAACAATAAAGTTCCCAACTGCACGAAGGACAAGGCGCAAGACCCGTTAGGAGTTTGTTCCGTATTTGAAGGTGAAGACAGAAATAACATCGCTATCACTTGCCCTGTTCGATTTCGCGAGGACTGGCTAATCGCAGAAGATGCGGCGAAATTTTTCTTCGCCCCTAAGACTAGGTGGACATCACTGGTGGAGGTCCGGCTTCACGATAAGCACGGGGTCTCAGCCGGGAATATTGACGTTGTGCTGGTTGCGTACAACGAAAAAGGCAAGGTCACGGACTTTGGAACATGTGAAGTGCAGGCCGTATATATCTCGGGAAACGTGCGTGATCCGTTTGAGCACTACATGGAAAACCCAACCAAAAACGCCAAGATGGACTGGACAGGGCAGCCGAACTATCCGCGTCCGGATTATTTATCCTCGTCACGAAAGCGGCTGGCCCCACAGCTACTTTTTAAGGGGGGAATTTTGAAGGGTTGGGGGAAAAAGCAGGCCGTTGCAATTCATCGTGGGTTCTACAACACCCTGCCTAAAATGGCCACCGTTGACAAAGCGCGAGCGGACCTCGCTTGGATGGTCTACGATCTTAAACATGACAAGAAACTTAATACGTACAGGCTTTGCTGCGGCGAGATGGTCTACACACAGTTTCAACCCGCGCTTTTGAAGATAACCACGGCTGAGGCTGGGCCAATGGACAAATTTGTAGAACATCTACAAGCTAAACTGAACCGCAAATTGGAAAACGCCCCGGATGCGCCAGCTTTGACGGATATTATAATCACGGAGTAGGGGAGCGAACGGGTGTATCAGCAAACGCTTTTTGAAGATGACCGCCTTTCTAGGATCATCAACGTCGCGTCGATTCCACAGAGAAGTCCTTTCAGGTATCCGGGTGGCAAGACTTGGCTTGTGCCGGAGGTTCGCAGATGGCTCTGGAAGATGAAGAAAAAGCCCACGGAACTGATAGAGCCGTTTGCCGGGGGTGGGATCATCGCGCTGACAGTAGCGGCAGAAAATCTTGCCAAGCATGTGACGATGGTTGAACTTGATAACGAGATTGCCGCCGTGTGGCGCACAATTCTTGGTAAAGATGCGCAGTGGCTAGTTGACAGCATTCTGACTTATAAGCTCTCACGCGAAGTGTTGTATGAAGACCTTCAAAAGAAACCGAAGTCAATTCGGGAAAAGGCATTTCAGACGATTCTAAAAAACAGAACGTTCCACGGCGGCATCCTAGCTCCGGGTTCTGGCTTTCTTAAGCATGGTGAGAACGGCAAAGGTATTTTGTCACGTTGGTATCCCCAGACTTTGGCGACACGAATTCTGAATATCGCTGCCATTCGTGACCGCATCTCTTTCGTCGAAGGCGATGGCATCGAAGCCATTCGCAAAGCGTCTTCGCGGTCTGGCGTCGTCTTCTTCATTGACCCGCCTTACACGGCAAGTGGGAAGAAGGCCGGGAGGCGACTGTACACGCACTTTGATCTTAACCACGAGAAATTATTTGAAGTTGTCGGGAAGGTTTCCGGCGACTTCTTGATGACCTATGACAATGCGGAAGGTGTGCAAAAACTTGCGAAAGCGCAGGGCTTTGATACGGAGCTTGTCAGCATGAAAAACACCCATCATGCTGAAATGCGCGAGCTTCTTATTGGACGCGACCTGAGTTGGGCCAGAAGCAACGTAATGGTTCGTGCTGTTTCGGCTTCATGATTACAAGAGCGGGCTTCAAGAAATGAGCCGATCCGCTCGCAGCCTAATCTAGTAGCTTGAAAAACTCAATTCGCAAAATTTTCTGTGCGGAAAACAGCCCTTAATAATTCACTAGCATTTCGAGTTGCTCGAAAAACCGATTCGAGAATTCCGTCGGAGAGCTGGCTCCAATAGGAAGGGGAACGTGGGCTCCGGGGTTAAGCCGATATTACCGGCGGACCACCCTAAGCATGCTTCTAGACAAAGGAATGCTTACTGATATTGCTAATGGTTTTAGAATCAACCGGGTAGGTGGGTACCACCCTCCCGACCACCCTAGGCTTTCCTACCACCCTCCGAAGGAGTGATCCTGCAATGCCCGGCTCCGGCTGCGAGCGAGCGTAAACCGGCTGCAAACCGCTGGCAAACCGCGAGCACGTTGAGGTAGTCGGCTCTGGGCATTACGGGATCATAGCCAACACATTGCACATGCCGGACGGCGGGGTGCGAGGGTTCATTGAACCGTCCCAGTCCTGTGAGCACCACAAAACACACGCGGTTATAGCGGGCTTATCACACGGTTATCACACAACTAGGTGACTTGGCGTACTCGAATGGTGGCACATGTTTGCTCATATTGGCGCAATGTGTTCCCAGTTTGCACGCGGTTTACACGCGGTTTGCGGCTAGGTTCTTTGCTGCCACCATTCTAGCATTGGTGCGTTGCGTGCTCATATTCCCGATTGCCACCATTCGACTAACGGACGGTGAGCGGGAGAACCGAATGAGCAAGAAACATTTCATCGCATTAGCCAATGCACTCCGCGCAGAGAAGCCCGGCGTTAATTGGGACCCAAACAAAACGGTGCAATGGGAACTGGACGTTAAGGCAATCGCGAACGCATGCGCAGCCAGTAATCCCAGATTCAATCGTGAACGCTGGATGTCCTACGTTAACGGCGAATGCGGACCAAACGGCGGGAACATCAAGAACGGGGTGCAATCGTGAATTGCGACCAATGCCAGATGCTTTCTATCAACGGAGTGCCTTGCCATGAGACAGGCTGCCCTAATTCCCGCAAGAGGTATTGCTACGGCGCATGGCTCACGATTGTCGAATGCTCTGAATGTGGATGTGAAGTAGAGGCAGGCGCTGTCTGCGATTGCATCGCGGATGCGAGCGGGGCAGCATGAGCCTCTTTGACGGTATGAGCATGGTGACTGGCGCTAGGGTGAACATCGAGCAGACGGCGATGTGCTTCCCTGCCTCGTTGTCCGAGAAGTACAGGCCACACAGTTTCGACGCCTTTGTCGGCCTAGACAAACCCCGGAAAGTCTTAGCTAAGTTCGCTGCGAGTCCGTTTCCGAATGCCGCGTTCCTATTCGTGGGACCGTCTGGTACAGGGAAGACTTCGATTGCACTCGCATTGTGTGAAGCTATTCGCGGAGAGTTGCATCACATCCCGTCACAGTCTTGCAACGTTGCGACGCTTGAAGACACGGTTCGCATGTGCCATTACGTACCCCGCAATAACAGCTTGCATGTTGTCCTAGTCGATGAGTCCGATCAAATGACACCACAGGCGCAATTAGCGTTCCTGTCCAAACTAGACGGTACTGCGTTTCCGCCACAAACCCTGTTTATCTTCACGGCCAACGATACGGAAAGATTGCAACCTAGGTTCCTATCGCGCTGTATGACTCTCCAGTTTTCGAGTCACGGCATGGCTAAAGACACGGCCAGTCTGTTAGAGCGTATATGGCTTGCTGAGGGTGGGACTACGGACAACATGCCCAACGTGTTGCGCATGGTGCAGGACAGCAAAAACAACGTTCGTGATGCAGTGAACAGTCTGCAAGTCGAATTGCTCGCCCTTTAAAAACGGTAAAGGCTTTTAATCGAATGGTGGCCCACCTCGCTCGCGAGCGTATACTCGCCGGATGCGAGACAAACCGGACGGACGCAGGAGAGACGAGTTGCGCGACGCGATAAAAGGAATGCTTCAACGCGGGATGTCGCAGGCTGCTATCGCACGCCAATTGCACAAGAGCGTTAGCACAATCGCGTTCCACGTTCGCAACCTAGGAATTGAGGCGAAACCGTACCTCTCGCCTGAGCCTATTAAAAACGGCAAGCGCAAGTGTGTCACATGCGGTAAGCGCAAGACGCTTGGCGCATTCAAAACTGAACGGACAGCCGAGTGCACCATGTGCAGCCGAAGCCGAGCGGAAAGCGGTTAAGCACAATCGAGTTTTTAAAGTAGTTAGCTAATAGGAGGAAGGAAGCCTTATGAAGACTCAGAATGGCACTATTAAACGCATTGGAAAGAGCTGGTACGGACGTTGGCGAGAAGACGCGATAGTCGATGGCCAGGTTCAGCGAGTCCAACGGTTTGTAAAACTCGCGGAGTTTGACGACCGCTATCGCGCAAAGGCGGATGTTCGCCCACTGCTCGCTGAAAAACTCAGCGCGTTGAACGAGGGCCGAACGGATGCGCGTGGCACGCTTACGCTCGCGCTTTTTGTCAGCGAGTATTACGAGCCGTATGCTCGCGAGAACCTTAAACCCTCAACCGTCAACGGGTATACAAAACTGTGGGATGTACTCTGCCCGCGTGTAGGCGAAATCCGGCTGCGAGACTTCAAAACAGTAGATGCCGCAAACTTGCTCCAGGCGTTCGCTGCGAAAGGCTTGGGACGCCGTTCACTCCAGCATGCGAAATCGTTACTGAGCGGGATTTTTACCTACGCCAAAAACCTAGGCGTCCTAGACGGAATTAATCCCGTACAGGACACGCTCATCCCTCGTAAAGCCGCCGCTCCAGCGGAGACGCACGCAACCACGCCAGAAGAGGCTATCGAGATACTTGAGCTGCTCGGGCGTGCCAAGGAATTGAGCGCTCACCAGCGCATTCAGGCGCAAGTTGCGATTGGCTTGGTGTTCTTCGCCGGACTGCGACCAGGCGAAGCTCGCGGCATTCGATGGGAAGATTATAACGGCAAAACGCTCACGGTTCTGCAAAGCGTTTGGCGCAAACACACGACCGATCCTAAAACCGCGAGTGCCGCGAAGCCCGTTCCAGTAATCGAACCGTTGCGCGAGCTGCTAGAGGGGTTGCGCACGCTGGAGGGTTATCAAGTTGGCCCAATCCTTCGTGGCGTCGCTCACGGCAAGCCCCTCAACCTGGATATGCTCGCGGCAGAGACAATCCGACCAGCGATAGCTAACCCGGAGAACTACGCGCCTGATGCGAAGCGCTTAATATGGCACGGCTATTATGCTTTCCGCCGTGGTATCGCAACGCTTGCTAGCACTATCTCTCGCGATCCGATGGCCGCGAAAGGCTTGCTGCGTCATGCGTCTGTGAACACAACCCTAACGCACTACATCAAAGATGTTCCCGAAGTAACGCAGAATGCGATGACTCAGGTAGAGGCACTATTTGCCCGGCCTGAGGGTTCAGTAGTTCAGTAGTAGTTGTAAATCGGTTGGGATAAAACTGTGATAAGCTTTAAATCCGCAATCGAGTAAGCTGTTGATAGCACACGTCGGAGAGGTGGCAGAGCGGCTGAATGCGGCGGTTTGCTAAACCGTTTTAGGGAATAAACACCCTAACGGGGGTTCGAATCCCCCCCTCTCCGCCAGTTCTTGTAATCATGCCGTTATCACCGATCCCTAACTTGGTTTTGAACTCAGTTAAACCAACAAGCCCGCTGGAATTGTAGTAAAAACGTAGTAACGGCAAGGTTCCCATTGCTACACTCCAAATTTTCCCTACCATCACTATTTCTTTATGCATCTGTGGATATATATTTAGGCCACCTTCTTTTCGCCAGGAGTTGCCGAGCAAGAATCCATTTTCACGAGAGAAGATTTAGATCAAGAAACAAGCCTGAAGAACGCGTTTACCCAGGTATTGGGACCTATAAAACGCCTCTGGGCCTCCCAGCAGCGGTTCGAGAGGGGTTTTTGGGGTAGGGCAACGGGTTCAATAGGGGTTTTCGGGTTGCAACCGGGAAAACGGGGTTTGCACCGGTTTAGAGGGTTGGGCTGAATTGGGGCACTGTTTTGGGTTCTACCTTGGATTTTCTGCCGATCTCTGTTTGTCCTTTTACTCGGGCTAATTGTGCACCTTCCGATTAACTCGCGGCCTCAAAAACTTTTTACCACCAAATCCCGCGAAGTCAACTTCGGCGATTTTGGAACGAGCTTGCGGCCTACGGTTCGGGATCAGACTTGGATTCGGGAGGAACTCTCAAATAAGACACCCCATGCCTAAAAAGCCCCACACCCCTCACGGGTACCGAACATACGATTCGACCCGGTACAAAAATTGCTGTGATTCCCGGCCTAAACGGAACGGCAATTTCGACTTGCGAACCTTCAGCGTATTGAGTGCGGCTCCGAAAGCTTAGCCCGCCTTCTGACAGGTTTTCGCACACAGCCTCCTCGTCATGACCTCGATAACGAATGCAGGCTACGAGCCGTGATTTTATGCGCGGGTCGGTTCGCGCCGGAAGGAACTGCTCTTCAAGCTCGGTGTCAACCTGCACCGTTTGTCTCGACTGCGTTTCTGGCTGAGCTTCAATCCATATCGACGGCGCAGAGCAAAGGTTGCAAATTCGCGCAATACATCTCCGCTCTTCAAAAGACTTCAAGTCCACCGCATTCAAAGAAACGACTTCGGGAAGGTGACAAACACTGCATTCCATTAACAATCTGCCTAAAGCAACCATTTGATCGTCCGACCGTTCACGCCGTATTGACTATCCGTCTTACAGCAGTTATGGTCCCGTCCAACGAGAGATTTCCTTGGACAGGATTGCAATCTTCGGGGTGATTATCATTCTCGGGCTACTCCTTTTGGCGGCGCAACGCTATTGTGCGAACAAGCGGCTTGCAAACAAAAGGCGGAATAAGGACGAAAGTTAATTCCGGGTTTCATAGTGCTGTATGAACTCTGGCGAACCAATACCCACTTCGCCGTAATTGCACGGGAATGACACACCATGACCTCGATAATGTTTGACAAGAGGTACACGAATTTTGGGAGTCGTTTACGTAGCCTGCTGGATAGTTTCGCCCAGACTACAATCTACAATCTGCATTCTCGTCGAGAGGGTTGATGATACGCCTCGATTCCAGATTTCCATTTTCGGCTTCCGCCGAAGTGGCTTCGGATGATTCCGTTGAGGTGACCCGCGTGACGGAGCTTAGCCGTCACGGGTGTTATCTGGAAACTACGAAGCACCGGACAGCGGGGACGCGGGTGACCGTCAAAATAATGAGCGAGGATCAGATATTTGAAGCAACGGCCACAGTGCTGTACTCCCGACCGATGATGGGCATGGCGGTCGCTTTTCGAGCGGTAAAGCCACTCTTCCGGTCGATGCTTAAGGACTGGCTGCAAGAATCGTTAAACCAGCAGAATCAAAAGCCATCAATAGATAATTTTGAAACGGAATAATTCTTCGGAGATTAACTGGCCGTGATTCGATGCGATAACACTCAATCTTCATGGCTGCTACATTGAATTGCCTAATACTCTTCCAATCGGTCGCGAGGTATCAATTAAAATTTTCGCCGAATCAGAGTGGTTCGCCGCTACGGCTAAGGTTGTCTATGAACTGGCGGGCTCGGCAATGGGACTTGCCTTCGATGAAGTACCAGCAAAGAGCCGAGAGATTTTGCGAACGTGGCTGCTCAAAGCCAGCGGTGGGCCGGAGCTTCTTTAAGGAGTCGGCCGGCGTGTTGGAAAACTGCTGGCACACCCCGCAGGATGAGCTACGTAAACTTTGCCGGATTAATCAGGTCATTGCCGGATTTCTTATCGCGCTGTTCGCAAGAAGTATGGTCGCCTGAAGCCGGGAGCCCGTATGTGCAGGACTGGTCAAAGCGAGCCATTGCGCCTGAGACCTCAAGCGATGTCGCTAGATGAAGCGCGTCAAGTAATCACTTGCTGGCTTGAATCGATAGAGACCGTGGACCCTATCGATTTGACCGAGGAGCAGTTTGACGCTGCCATAGCGTCTGATGAACGACTGAACGCGGCCTTCGATATCATCGCTGCGTCAGCAGTGGAGCAGTTTTCAGCACACGTGCTGCACGGACGTGTGAAGCTAGCTTGGCGCCTTCCGATGTCCACGGAATTCATTTAAGACCATGTAATGAGCCGTGACGCAAGATTGTTGTCCGGGATCATTCTTATAACGGTTCCTCCGATTCAGTACGATGGATATTTTCGGGAATTATATACTTAACTCCTTAACTTATTGGAGGCGAGCGGTTCAGATGGCGGTAAGCAGCACTGGTTCACAACAAGCTGAGGGGAACTCATGTATCGGCGCTATTCGTCAGACTGTCGATGCACAAACGCTTGTGAACGCTCATGTTCGGATCCGGTGTTACTTTCCTGAACCACGCGGCGCTTCCATCGTGGAATTCACCAACCTCGATGAAGCCATTCTCGCGAACAGCGGATCGTAACTGTTCAAGGATTTCCATAATTTCAGTTTACGCGCCTCAGACTCCCAGCACTCATACACATTCGATTGCGTTTCCAGCAGGTGCGAACGTATCCGTCGTGCCTGGTCCACGTGAAAGCCTAGCAGGTTGAGATGATGCTAAAGCACATGCTGTTCGCATATCTGACGAGTGGCTCAAATATGGCGCGCATGCTTTAGCAAGGTCGAAAGGAGGCCGTGATAGTGGAAGGATGTCGCAGAGCCGGTTAGCTATCCTCGCTGATTTGTTGTTGCTGTTACTTCTTTGCTTCGGCTGTGACGGTAACCTCAACGTGAGCGCCATTTTTGAGCCTCACATCATCGCCGTGCTCGTCAGTTAGCGCATTTTCGACACGGAGATCTCGGTACTGGTGGTCGGCCCCACTAATACCAATTTGCGCCTTTTCCGGTTGGTTGAGACCCGGGGACGGAATTATTTTATTGACGGTTCCGGGCATGGTAGTACTTGGCTGCTCTCGAATTCGCGCCGTATCCAGATTCAGTTCCGTTATTCTTGCGGACCTGGCCGTCCGCGGCGCCGCCATTTCCTTCTTGACGCTGGCACGTATCGCGTTGCCGGATTCTTTGCATGCACCCATCATGACATCGAGATGCAAGCCACGCAGTCCCATTTGCACGGTTGCGAAATATACCGCCGATACCAGTCGGTAGCATCAGGTTCAATTCGTACAGTATTCGGAACGAATCAGGACGAAGGTCCTCGCTCGACTAAGCCCGATTCTCGCAGATGATGGTGATAAAAAACCTGCCTGCCAAAAATGTCGAAAAGACCAAAGGATCCAAGCTTCTGAAGAGGTCCTTCGGGATCTTGGGGCCTGGGTTGATCACCGGGGCGGCCGACGATGATCCGTCGGGAATCTCAACCTATTCCGTTGCTGGAGCAGCCTATGGATATGCCACGCTGTGGATCGCGCTGCTCACGTTTCCGTTGATGGCCGCGATCCAGCTGATGTGCGCACGGCTGGGTATGGTTACGGGGAGAGGGCTGGCAGCCGCGGTGCGGATCTATTATCCCCGCTGGGTACTCTGGGGATCGTGCTCCATTCTCGTCGTCGCTAACGTCATCAACATCGGCGCTGACCTCGGCGGGATGGCGGAGGTCACGCAACTCATCACGGGGATTCGAGCACTGATCTGGGTTCCGTTCTACGCGTCATTCATCATGGGGCTGTTGATTTGGACTTCCTACCAGCGGATCGCGAAGATTTTCGCGGGCTAAAAGAAAGAGACTCGCGAACAGATTGCCAAAGAGCAGGACCGCACACAACGCGATTGCCCATCCGTAATTGTGGAAGATCGGTTGGCGGTAAGGAATCAGGAATTTCAGGCGATCCATTAGGAGAAAGCAGAAGGCCATGTAGAGCACTAGCGCGAGAAGTAGCGCGTTGCCGATCATTGCTGCACCTCTGCTACTCAGACGAAGGGGAATAATGCTATTGAAATTATTGAATCTGTGACCTGCCGGTCGATCTGAAAGACTAAGCAAGTTGGGCTTGATTGGACCGCAGCCGAGTAGGTCGTCCCAAATCAGGATCGATGACGCCAGCGATTCTCGTCACTTCCCGGATGCCGAAATAGGTCGTCCGGAGATTGACGTGCGGTAGTAGCGGGAGTAATAGACTTGCTGTCAGTGGAGGTTAATATGCCGGCCTCTTCTCAGCGGGAGGTTGTCGCAGCACGGAAGCAAGAACGGCTGGCGTTTCTGATGACGCCCTGGTTCGACAAGGTCGTGGCAGCTATCGCAGTCGTACCCTTCATCTGGCTAACCTATGTTCGCCTCCGAGCATTCGGATTTGATCTGCCGCGGGCGGTGTTTGCGATTCATTTGTTGGTCTTCATTGGTACCATGATCACGCGCAAGACGCCGGTGCGAGTCAGCACAAATCCATGGTTTTGGCTACTGACGTTTGTGGAGACGTACTGGGGCGTACTGACCTTTGGGGTGATGAGCCGTGGGCGTCCGATTGCGCCCCATTGGGCGACCGATTCACTTGCCATCCTGAGCGTAGCGCTCGTGATCTGGGCCCGATTAAGCCTAGGCCGCAGCATCGGACTGGTTCCGGCCCTGCGCACGCTAGTAACTCACGGAGCGTACCGATATGTGCGTCACCCGATTTATTCGGCTACTTCCCTAAGTATTATCGCGGCTGCGCTGAATGCATATTCGCCCTGGAATTTCGCGATATTTGCGCTCGGGATCTTCTGGTTCGCGCTCAAGAGCGTGGTGGAAGAGTCTTTTTTGCGTTCCGATCCCGGATACGCTGATTACATGCGGCGCGTCCGGTGGCGCTGGTTGCCTGGCATTGCGTAGCCCAGCCGAGAGTCGAAACTCAGAAAAAAAGAGAGTGGGGGGAGTTGCCTGTTGCGGTGCCAGAGAGACGAAACAGTTGACTGGAAGGTTCAGGTTCTGTGCTTTAAAACGTTTCCCGTACCATTTGCGTTTCTCTCCTGCTCAGCCCGCTCCAATTCTTTCCTGATCCATTCTGCAAGTTCGGCGGGCCAGAATCTGATTGCTCCCTTAACGTGAAAGCATGGAATCAGGCCAGCCCCGGCCATTTTGTAAATATGCTGTGGAGTCACACCTAAAATTCTTGCCACCTCAGAAACTTTCAGAGCCTCGTTCCGCTTTTCCAACATCTCGATGAGTTTCATGGTCGCCCAGCTTTTGAAGAGCCCGTAGGCTCATTGCAAAAGCACCTCCATTGCAAGGGTCCTGTTTTAGATACACCTGTACCTCAATACAAGAACGAGTATTTAGACACCGTTTCAAAATTCTTGTGGTGTGGGTGGTCTAGCTAGGGGTCTGAATCGAGGAGTGTGGAGTGTAGTAAATTTGTAGTAGTTCATGGTTCAAAACGGATCAAATGAGATACAAAGGGTCCAACCTCGGCGCGTTGTAACTCCTTGACGAATATAGTAGAGTCCGAAGTTTTCAAAACTGATCAGAAAAGCCGGTAGTTTTGCTAAACCGTTTTAGGGAATAAACACCCTAACGGGGGTTCGAATCCCCCCCTCTCCGCCAGAAAATAAGTGCTTGAAAATACGGACTTTTTTCTGGCGATTTTTTCGTGTTACTCATTCTTGGATTTTTCCCGCCGACTTTTACTGTCATGTTTATTAACGCTAAACAAAAATATATGAGAAAGAAGGACTTCCAATTCTCGTGCGTGGGGGTTCGAAGTCGCCCTTCTCCGCACCACTCAGACGATGACCGGCCTAGAAACGATGGCTCCTGGTAATCGATTCCGGCCATTCATCGAACATCGGGCTCATCCAGCCTTTCTTCGAAGACCATTCGGTGGCACGCAGACAATCTCTGGATACTGGGTGGAGAAATTATCCGCGACCTGAACTGCACGCCTTCTCTGAGAAAAATTGCTGCGCGGCGACTTCTTCGCGAGGGGGTTCATGCCGATGCCGGCCCACTGATCCATAACAGCTCGGAAGAGGAGCAACACTCCCTCGATGCGGCCTGCCGCAAACTCCACCGCTTCCTCAGTCAACCTCAGCGCTGAGCCCGCCAGGGAACAACAGATTTCCCAGACTAGGCAGAAAATTTAGGGCGTAAGCGGGTCTGCGCGAGGAGGTGGGAGGGACAAAAATCAACACTTTAAGTTAAGTACAGTCCGTAGATTTCCGTAGATATTTACGCAAAATGCGTAGGTCCAAGTTTTTCTCTAAGTCGTTACGACATCCTAGGACCCACGAACATAGGTAAAGAGCAGCGCGTTTGTCGGTACTAATCCGACGGACGAACCGGTAACTTCCGGCTTGCCCGTTAGAACGAAGCCGCCCGGCGGCGGAAGTAATCTCGATCGCTTCCTACAAGCCAACTTAGAACTTAGCTCGCCTTCTGGGCGCTGGTTCAACGCAACTGGGAAAACCCTAGGAGCCCCTTACTCCGCGTTCTTCCACTTCATCTGATAAATCAGGGTCACGCCGGTATCGTTTTTATCGCCGCGATATTGCCCTCCGGCGTGATGGATACGAAATTCTGCGCGCCATTCAGGAGTGCATTCAACCCCGTAAACTTCGTGAACAACTCCCACTTTCCGTCTGGCACCGTCAGCCGGTAGATTCCCGTTTGTTCGTTGGTCCATCCTTCCGACGGGTCGCGCATCACATAAAGTGACTTCGAATCCGGTGACCACACAAAAAATCCCCAATCGCGTTCAAAAACTTTCAACCGTTTCCATTGCTTGGTCTTCACGGAATAAATAGCCATGCTCTTCGGGGGATTCTGAATTCCTACGAGGTACTGCCCGTCGGGCGACCACAATGGTGCATAGTAGCCATCCGATCCCGGCATGGTAGACACCTTTCTTGTCTGTAGATCCAGGATTCGAATGCGAAAGTGTCCCGCGATTGGAGTGGCTCCAAATATTCGTAAAGATTGTTGGATCCATCTTTGTACGAGCTAAAAACAAAATGCTTCCCGCCCGGCGTCCAGATTCCGCTATAAGTGCCGGTGTCCTCCGGCCAATGCTGAGGAAGAGGAAGTAGATGTGGATTACTGCCGTCCACGTTTAGCTCCCAGATCCTCGTAAGATCGTCCTCCAGGGTGCTTCTCGAAACCGTCACAAGAATTTTCTTGGAGTCCGGCGAAAAAACGGGATTGCCCGGCACCATATGGTGAGTGTTCCAGATTTCCTTTACGTTTTGTCCGTCGGCGTCGCACACGTAGACCGATTCCTTTTCATTGAACGCAATCAGCTTCCCATCTGGGGAATAACTTGCGCCGCGCGCGGTGATATTTCCTAATCGCTTGCCCGCACCTCCCAGCACTGGCATGGTCCATATTGTTCCTCGCTGTGTTTCGTCGTTCAGATCGCTCTCCAGCAGCAAAAACCCAGAGCCATCAGGTGAGATATCCAAGATACTCATGGTGCCGATCGCGGCGCGGAGAGATGCCGTGTCTCCCCCCTTTACAGACATTTCGACGGGCTTGTTTCCGCTGACGAAATAGATACGCGATCCGTCCGTGAAGATCGAGGGACTTTTGGTTTCGCTTGAGAAGGTGAGTTGCTCCATCGGCAGCGGCGCAGAATTGGAGGGAGTGCCCCGGCCGGCAAGCACAATCAATGCGACGGCGCCGACCACCGTCGCGGCCCCGATCCACATCCATTTCCTCGACTTCTCGCGCTTTGGCGGCTCTGCTGCCAACCCGATCTGCGATCGTTCCGTCTCCTTCTTCATCAACCGGCGCAAATCCACCATCAATTCGTGCGCCGTCTGATAGCGGTCCTCGCGATCCTTCTCCAGAGTCTTCACAACGATTCGTTGGAGTTCTTCGGGTACCTGGGGATTCAACTGGCGAATGGGCTTCGGCTCTTTGTGCAGAATCTCCCCGATGATCGTTGCGGGAGATTCTCCGGGGAACGCTCGCCTCCCGGTCGCCATTTCATAGAGCACAATCCCAAACGAAAAAATGTCGCTTCGCGCGTCGATGTCCTGGTCCTGAGCCTGTTCCGGGGACATGTACGCCACAGTTCCAACAATGGTTCCTCGTTCTGTGATCGGAGCTGAAATCGTTGGCGACTCGCCGATCGGCGTGTTATCCAGCATCACCCGTTTCGCCAAGCCGAAGTCGGCCAGCTTTACCTCACCCCGGCTGGTCACAAAAATGTTGGATGGCTTAATATTCCGGTGGACGATCCCGTTCTTGTGCGCGATCTCCAGCGCTGCGGTCGTCTGCATCGCATAGTCCAGCAAGGTCTCCAGCGGCAGCGCACGTGATCCGATCTTCTGCCTCAGCGTCTGCCCTTCGAGCAGCTCCATGGCAATGAACGTCTGGCCACCCTGCTCGCCGATGTCGTAGACAGTGCAGATATTGTGGTGATTTAGCGCTGATGCCGCCTGCGCCTCGCGCTGAAAACGCACCTGCGCGTGGGCATCCCGCTGACCTTCTGGAGGGAGAAACTTGAGGGCCACGAAACGTCCCAGCCGAGTGTCCTCGGCCTTATACACCACCCCATTTCCTCCGGCGCCAAGCTTCTCGATAATTCGGTATCGCGATGTCGTCGTCGGGCTATTGGGTGGTGTTCGTGGGTCCTCCATTCTCGGCGTATCTTAGGAGTATCTATCCACGCAAGTCAATCAAGAGGGTTTAGCTGTCGTCACTGATTTCCAGACCGCAGTCGAAAATGACAAGGAAAGCCTATCTCACTATGTGAATCGACGCGGAGAAAACCAACTGAAAATACGCCTTGGGCACATCTCGCTTTGGCTCATGGTGAAAAATGACGGTACAGCAATGCGCATGAACATGAAGAGCGGCTAAAAGTCCTGATAAAAAACGCGCTTGTGTTGCTCAATGCCAGGATGGTCGGCAACTCTTACCTTGGGATTTCTTCCTGTTTGCGCGTGAAACGTCCGGAGCTGAAACATCGGCAGAAGGCGATCACTAGGCGCTATACTCACCGTCAACTTGGCACAAGAAGGCGGATGCACTGTCCATGAAGACGAAGAAACGAATTGCTTCGCAAGTCGATGCGACAGGCGAGCAGCAACTTGCGGGGTTTATCAAGAAATTTGACTCGAAGAACGCAGCATTGATCCGTTCAGTGCGCAAAGTGTTGCGCGAGCGTCTGCCCACTGCCAATGAACTGGTTTACGACAACTACAACTTTTTCGTGATTGGGTACTGCTCGACCGAGCGACCGTCCGATTGCATCTTGTCCATTGCCGCAGGCGCGAATGGAGTTGGACTGTCGTTCTACTACGGAGCCACGCTCCCCGATCCTCATAAGTTGCTCCTCGGCAGCGGCAGCCAAAACCGTTTTATCAGGATCGAGTCCGCGGCGACGCTGGCGCGTCCAGAGGTTGAGGAACTTATCGCTGCTGCCATCGCGCAGGCTGAAAGGCGGTTGCCTGGGAGCGGCAGCGGCAGGCTGGTCATTCGATCCATCTCGAAAAAACAGAAGCCACGCCGTAAAGCCTCGGATTAGCACGATTCTGGGCGAGTTGTCCGCAATCCGGAGGTAATCCAGATGGGCACCGTGCGGATCAGTACCGGGAAGTCGGCAAGTGTAGATCTATCGATCTATCCGGGGTGCTAGGTTCACTTTGACATGTGGCGCGCCTATCTGAGAGGACCAGAGTTCCCCATAGACCGATAAATTGTTAGTATTGGCAATCTTTGCCAGTCGTGTTACAGTGAAATCGAAATCTCCATCCATAGAGAGGACCACGGCCATGCCTACGCGTAACGTCAATTTGACCGACGAGCTTGACCGTTTCGTCGCTAAAAAAGTTAAGACCGGGCGTTACGAAAACGCCAGTGAGGTCGTGCGCGCCGGGTTGCGGACTTTGGAGCGCGAGGAACAGCAGTACGAAGCGAAGATTGCTACACTGCGAGCAGCCATTGACGCTGGCGACGCCAGCGGTATCGCCGAGGGTAACGTATTTGGGCGTGTCCGTAAGGCCCTTAAGCTTCCTATGTCGCCGCGCTAGCCGTGGCTGCTTTTCGTTTTTCCCGTCGTGCTGAGGCCGACTTGCTGAGCATCGGCGATTACACCCTTCGCAAATGGGGCAAGGCTCAAGCCGCCCGCTACGTCGGCGAGCTTGAGGTTTGCTGCCAGACGCTGTCCGACAATCCGGCGTTAGGCCGACTCTGTGATGAGATTCGCCCTGGCTTGCGTCGTCTGGAGCATGGCAAGCACGTCGTGTTTTACCGTCAGGAGCGCGCTGGCATTCTGGTTTCTCGAATACTGCATCAGCGCATGCTGCCCGATCGACACATCGAAGACGATCAAGACGACGAGCCGTAGTATGCCGCCTCTTCCCTGGCCCCCAAAACCTTTGTCCGAGCTGGGACAAAGCAGCGCGCGTTTGTTACTCATGTTACTTTTTTTGAGCACTTTCGATGTCCAGCGCCATCTTGTCTTCGGGCTTGGCCTTTGCCAGGAAGTCATCAACTCCCGCTTCTCGCGCGATCGCTGGGGCAGTAAGCGGATTATCCCCAGTAATCATCATGGTGCGAATACCCATAGCGCGGAGTTGGTCGAAACGCTCGCGCATTCCGCCTTTTACGATGTCCGTGAGAGCGATAGCACCAAGCACGCGGCCATTTTCTGAAACGAGCAGTGGTGTTCCTCCAGCATTCGCAATGCCGCGGATGCAAACTTGTAACTCGGCCGAGGCCCCACTGCCGTGATTAGCGCAGAATTGCAAAATCGACTCGGGAATGAAAGTTGCCGCGTGAGTAGAAAGATCGCGGCCGCGAAGCTTGTAGCGGTCCTTTGCCAACACCACGATGGAGCGACCTTCCGGCGTTTCGTCGGCGAATGAAGAGAGTTGCGCGGCATCCGCGAGATGAGCCTCGTCTACGCCGGGGGCGGGGAAAAAGTGCGTTGCGGCCCGGTCGCCCAAAGTAATCGTGCCTGTTTTATCCAGCAGCAATACATCCACGTCTCCCGATGCTTCAACCGCGCGCCCGGACATGGCGATTACGTTCCGTTGAATCATGCGATCCATGCCAGCTATTCCAATAGCCGACAGCAAACCACCGATGGTTGTGGGAATTAGACACCCCAGGAGTGAAACCAGCACGAATATACTCTGCGGAGCTCTGGAATAAATGGCGAAGGGTTGCAGCGTGACTACCGCTAGCAAAAAAATAATTGTTAAGCCTGCCAAAAGAATATTCAGTGCGATCTCATTGGGCGTCTTTTGACGGGATGCTCCTTCGACCAAACGGATCATGCGATCGAGAAAAGTCTCGCCGGGATTTGAGGTGATATGCACTTTGATTTCGTCGGAGGGCACGCGCGTTCCGCCGGTGACTGCCGAACGGTCTCCGCCGGACTCGCGAATAACTGGCGCGGACTCCCCGGTAATCGCGGACTCATCGACCGATGCCACACCTTCGATCACTTCACCGTCACCAGGAATGAAGTCGCCTGCTACCACCACCACTACATCGCCTGAACGCAACTGCGAACTGGGCACTGTCTCAGTAGTACAATCTTTTTTCAGTCGTTTCGCTTCTGTTTCTGCACGCGATTTGCGCAATGTATCCGCTTGAGCTTTGCCGCGTCCTTCGGCCATGGCTTCGGCGAAGTTAGCAAAGAGAACTGTGAACCACAGCCACAATGTAATCTGCAGCCCGAAGCTGACTTCTCCCGCATGATGAACGGCGTTCCATATAAGTTGCAGGGTCGTCAGCACCGCTCCTACTTCGACAACAAACATAACCGGGTTCTTAACCATAGTGCGTGGATCAATCGCCTAGGCACTCTACTGCGCCATCAAATCAACACGTTTCTCTCACTTCCTGGCTGTTCAGTTGTGTTGGGGACGGAGTGGCTTTCGTGTTTCAAGAGATTAGAAACGCCCGACTCATTTACAATTATTTTTGACGTGCGTTCAATTGATCGAGCTTGCGCTTTAGCTCTTCAAGTTTCTGCCCCGCTTCGCCGAGCTTGCCTTCCGCCGTCAATCGCTGGTAGTCAGCGAGATCTTTGGCAGCTTCCGCGATGATCGCATCACGATCGGTCCCAGGCTTGGCGGAGGTGATAGGCGCCGCAGCGCTTCGTCCCGATTCCGCGGGCGTTGCAACGGCGCTTAGCGACGAAGCCTCTCCGCCAAAAAGGGATCGCATCGCCGACTCAAACGTCGGCCCATACGCGAGCCGGTCTTGTAACGCCAGTACGACAAGACGCAATTCCGGCATCGGGCTGCGTTCGGCCTGCAGGTAGATGGGCTCGGCATACAACAACGCGCGCCCACAAGGAATCACGAGCAGCGTTCCGCGTCGCACGTGCGAGCCTTGCTGATTCCACAACGTCAATTGCCCTGACAACTGCGCGTTCTGATCGATGCGTGCTTCGATCTGCAGCGGACCATCGACTAACCTGGTTTTTGGGAAGTCGTAAACTATGGTATTGCCGTACTGCGCACCGTCGCTGCGTCCAGCAATCCAGCCAATGAGATTATTCCGGTTAGCCGGCGTGAAGGGCAGAATCTCCGCGAACTCCACGCCTGTTTCACCCGGCAATTTCATCAGCACGAAGTTCGGCTCCATAGCCATAGTCTTCTGCTGACGGTTCTCGTCCATTCCAACTTCGGAAGCTACTGTCCACAAGTCCTCACGGTTATAAAACACTTGCGGGTCGCTCATGTGATACAGGCCGTACACCGCGGCCTGCAGCTTCATTAACAACTCCGGATAGCGTACATGTTGGCGTAGCGTGGGCGGCATGGTCGCAACATCCTTGAACAGATTCGGAAAAATCTGGCGGTACGCCGAGAGGATGGGATCTTGGGTGTCAAACACGTAGAACGTGGTGGTTCCATCGTAAGCGTCGATAACCACTTTTACGCTGTTGCGCATGTAGTTAATCAGATTGTTGCCGAGCGAGTAGTGGGTCGCGTATGGAAAACTGTCCGATGTAGTAAACGCGTCCATAATCCAGGACAGTCGCCCGTCGTCGCTGATGACTATGTAGGGATCTAAATCGTAGGTCAGGAACGGAGCCAGCGCGGTCACGCGATCCCGCACGTTGCGGCGCATCAGCAGCCGGCTCTGGGCGTTGATATCGTCGCTGAACGGAACCTTCGCCAGGTCGCCGCGGTCGGACGCAATGAGGATGCGCCGCAGGAACCCGCCGAGCAGGATGCCGCCATTCCCGTCATACGACGTCAGGCTGTTTGTCTCTCCCTGTGGATAGTTGAATTCTTGTTGCCGCGTCTTCACGTACACGTCAGTGTTAGTCAGCTCGCCGAAATAAATCTCCGGCCGCGTCACCTTAAGACTGGGCACCGTGCTTTGGATCGGCATGTTACTGAGAATGAGTGTCGGCAGTCCTTCCGGAGTGAATCCATGCACTGGATTCATGGTGATACCGTAGCCATGCGTGTAAATTAGCTTCTCGTTGATCCAGTTGCGGCTGCTCTCAGGAAGCTTCTCGACATTAAGTTCGCGCGCGGCGAGCATCACCTGGCGCACGGCGCCATCGATTTCGTAACGATCAATGTCAATGTCCGGAAAGTCGTAGTAAGTGCGGATTTCCTGAATCTGACGCAACGTGTCCTGGAGTGCGCGCCAATCCCAAAGACGGATGTTTTGCAAGGTAGCCTGATTATTCGCCGGGTCAGTGGCCTCGACGGTCGTCTCCGCGGGAAATTCGCGCTGTGCAACTCGGTCTAATCCATAAGCCTGCCGCGTCAGATCAATGTTGTAGGAGATGAACGGTCGCTCGCGAACCAGTTCATTGGGTTTCACGATAAAGTTTCCGACGTACCACGCAATTATCTGCAATGCGAGATAAGAGACCATGGCCGGAACGACCGCTGCGAACAGCCAGCGCATGCGCGGCGCTGAGACGACATTGGTAGTGGCAATCGCAGCGCCAAGAATCAGCCCGATACAAACGACAAGCAGGCCCCCAAGCATGACGTGCGCATCCGTGTAAGTCACGCCGCCAAATATCGTGTGATCGTCGAAAATTCGTTCGAATCGGCTGATATACACACGCATCGCGATGCACAACAGCAGGAATGCAAACGCAACGGAGAACCCGCGCCAGGGCAACGGTAACTCGCCCCTTCCAAACACTCGCGTACTGCCGGTAATAAAAATGAAGAAAATAGCGATCACGCAGGCAATCACGGCAAGCGTCAACAGCCAGCCGGTGACGAATTGCCAGGCGGGCAAAGTAAATAGATAGAAGTTTAACGGTCTCCCGAAAATCGGATCCACGATGCCGTTGGCGCGTGGCGCATACCAATAAAGCGCGAACGTGGACCATTCCAACATCATGTTCGTGCCAGTTACGAACGCAATTCCGAGCGTGACCACCAAGCCGATGGGGCGCAACATGCGCTCGACCGGCAGTCTCAAAGGCCGCCCTCCGACGAAAATCGGCCCACCTCCCAGTAAGTGGGGCTGGTACGCTCGCCACAAACCCAGGAACCATCCGTACAAAATAAGAAATGTGGCTGCGAAAAACACTGCGAAGACCAACCACTGCAGGCTTATGGTCTTTCGAAATACTTCCGAGTAACCGAGTGACCCGAACCACAGGGCGTCGACGTAATAAGACAACACCGTCCGGCTACTGAAAAAGATGACCGCAAGAACGACGAAGATAGATAAAAATACTCGTCGGCGCGGGCGCTGCCGTGGCCGTAAATGGATAGCTTCAGTCATTCGATTCCGCCTTTGGCGCGGTATTTGATCCGGAATTTTAGGCGGAGCGTATTGTACTGCGTCTGCAAACTTCTAACCGACACCACCCGCTCATATATGCCACTGAATCGAATCATGCCCCTCGGGGATGAGCCGCCCCCTCAGGCTCCAGATCGGGCAGGAATGCCGTCAAAATGCCGATCGCCGGAAGAAATGCGCACACGTGGTACACAAAGGTGAGTGAGGTCAAGTCTGCCAATTTGCCTAACAGTGCGGCTCCGACGCCTCCCAGGCCGAAGGCGAAGCCAAAAAACAACCCTGAAATCATCCCGACTCTTCCCGGAACCAGATCCTGCGCATAAACCAGAATTGCGGAAAACGCTGAAGCCAGAATCATTCCAATTACTATGCTCAAGACGGTGGTCCATAACAGATTCACATAAGGCAGCAACATGGTGAACGGCAGCACCCCGAGGATGGAAGCCCAGATGACGTACTTGCGGCCGATGCGGTCGCCGATCGGGCCGCCGGCAAAGGTCCCCGCCGCCACCGCACCGAGAAAAATGAAAAGGTGAAGCTGAGCACTTTGCAGTGAGAGATGAAACTTGTCAATCAGATAAAAAGTAAAGTAGCTGCTGATGCTCGCCAGGTAAAAAAACTTCGAAAACATCAACGCGATCAATATAGCCATGGAGACCCCAATTTTCGCAGCGGGCAAGCCCGCATGATGCGCCGTATGTGCGGAGCCAGTAACGCTGCCGTACACGGCGTTCATCTTTGCTTTGACCGCATCCGCGACCGCGCGGTGATTCTTCGCCCACGTTCCGATGAATGTAAGGATCATAATTCCGCCGATCGCCAGGAACGAAAACCACGCGATGCTCGACTGCCCTTTGGTCAACACAAATGCCGCCAGCAGTGGACCCAGCGCCGACCCGGCGTTGCCGCCGACCTGAAAAAGGGATTGTGCCAAGCCATGCTGGCCGCCGGAGGCCATCCGCGCAACGCGGGAGGACTCCGGGTGAAACACGGCGGAGCCGATCCCCACTGTGCCAGCAGCCACCAACACGGTTGCGTAGGTCGGTGCCATGGATAATGCCAGCAATCCAGCGAGAGTTATTCCCATTCCTATGGCTAACGAATACGGCTGCGGATATTTATCGCTGTGCAATCCCACCAGCGGTTGCAGCAGCGAAGCCGTGAGTTGCAGCGTAAGCGCGATCAAGCCCACCTGTCCGAAGTCCAAGTGGAAAGAGGCTTTTAGCATCGGGTAAATCGCGGGAAGCACGGACTGAATTGTGTCGTTGAGAAGGTGACAAAAACTGATCGCCAACAGGATACTGAACAGGGTTTTGTCTGCTCCCGCGGTGACTGCGCGAGCCTCGATCAGTGTAGTGTTTGTTTCGCTAGCCATTTAATTCCGTGGCCGGTATGAAATAGCCGGCATGCTTACGGGTTTTCTGTGAATTGTCATACTGACGATATTAAGCGAACTGACAAAAGATCGCATGTCTGCGTATCCCCGGACCACGACCCTGCCTTGCAATAAAATCTCATGAGGAAACTTCCCCTCCTGGGCTCGCTGAGACAAAAAGAGAATAAACGGCGAAGAGTTACCGGTCGCGGAGATTATCCCTTCCAGCCGCCAGTATAAGCAGGCAAAACTTGCAAGTTATCCTTGCAAGTTTAACTGTTATTTGTTAGCATGAAGTCATGCCGCGAAAAACGCTGGACACCGCTGTACTCGATCTTATGCAGTCCATTGGCGTATTGCTGCGCCGTGCGCGCGCCGCGTCCGGCTCGAATGAACTTTCTTTGACCGAGGCGTATGTCATGGGGCGCCTAGCTAAAGATGGGCCGGCCACGACCGCCGAGCTGGCGCGCGCCGAGGGCATGAAGCCGCAGTCGATGGGCGCGACCATCGCGGGGCTTGAGGAAATGGGCATGGTCGAGCGTAAGCCGCATCCGACCGACGGCCGCCAAGTGAATATTGGCCTGACCACCAAAGGCGCGGCGGTACGGAAGAGCGCCAGGGATGCAAAGCAGACGTGGCTAATGCAGGCCATCTCGCAGCTCGACGAATCTGAACGGGAAACGCTCTTCAAAGCGGGTGAAATAATCAAACGGCTGGCGGAAAAATGACCCGCAACGAGGATCTAACGCAAGTTGTGAGCGAGCCCGCAATCAGTGCCGATACGCAGCAGTCTCCGCTCCCCGAGCGTTCCATATCGCACGCGTGGCGGGCGCTGAGACATCGCAACTTCCAGCTTTTTTTCGCCGGTCAGAGCATCTCCTTGATCGGTACCTGGATGACCCGGCTGGCCACCACCTGGCTTGTTTATCGGCTGACCCACTCCGCGCTGCTGCTAGGCATTGTAACCTTCGCGGGCCAGATTGTTTCGTTTGCGCTGGGACCATTTGCGGGTGTCTGGGTCGAGCGCCTTAATCGCCGCAAGCTATTGATCTGGACACAAACCGCGGCGGCCATCCAGTCCCTCGCCATGGCCGCACTCACGCTGGCACATGTCATTACCCTTTGGGAAATCATCGTGCTCACCGCGTTTCAGGGTCTGGTCAACGCGTTCGACATGCCTGCGCGCCAATCGTTTCTCATACAAATGGTCGAAGACCGCAACGACCTCGGTAACGCCATCGCCATCAATTCTTCGATGGTAAATGGTGCGCGCCTGATCGGTCCTGCCATTGCCGGATTACTGATCGGAGCTTTCGGCGAAGGTTGGTGCTTCCTGATTGACGGTGTCAGCTACTTTGCCGTGATCGCATCGTTGCTGATGATGCGTATCAAATTGTTGGATGTCCGCCGCAGCACATCGAGGATGCTAGAGCAGATGCGTGAGGGCTGGGACTATGTCCGCACCTTTCGCCCAATCCGCACCATTCTTGTACTTTTTTCGCTTCTCTGCCTGATGGGCTATCCCTTCGCCGTGCTGCTGCCGGTCTTCGTTGTTCAGGTGCTGCACGGCGGCGCAGCTACTCTCGGCTGGCTGACCGGAGCCTCGGGAATCGGTGCGCTTGTGTCCGCACTTTCGCTTGCAATCCGCAAGTCGATTGTTGGACTGACCCGCATGCTTCAAATCGCGGCCGCGATGCTGGGAGCGGCGCTGGTGCTCTTCGGTCTGTCTCGTACGTTGTGGGTATCGCTCCTGCTGATGGGGTTCGTGGGCTTCGGACTGATGCAGAGTGCGGCAGTGAGCAATACGATCGTCCAATCGTTGGTTCCAGAGGACAAGCGCGCCCGGGTGATGAGCTATTACACCATGGCTTTCTTCGGCGCGGCACCGTTCGGCAGCCTCCTGGCGGGTATGCTGGCGCACCGAATGGGCGCGCCTAATACTCTTATCTTCACCGGCGCATTCTGCTTACTTGGATCGCTATGGTTCACGTTCGAACTGCCGAAAATCAGGGCAGTCATGCGGCCGATCTACCGCGAGATGGGCCTGCTGCCGGTGGCCGAGATCAACTGAGTTCCGGCACCATGAACCCACAACATAACCCTTCCTATCATCCCGGCAATCCCCGAACCGAAAGGAGAAACCACCGTGAACTGGTATGACTACATCGCATGTTTCTTCGCTGGAATGTTTCTCACCAATGTTGTGCCCCATTTCGTCTATGGCATTTCTGGTGACCGTTTCCCGACACCATTCGCCAATCCTCCTGGAAAAGGCTTGTCATCGCCAACGGTGAACGTTGTCTGGGCCCTGTTTAATCTGCTCGTCGGTTACATTCTGTTTCGCGTCGGAAAAGTTTCGAGCGGAAACGACTCGGCGTTAGTTGTTTTCTTCGCGGGCATCGTAGCGATAAGCATCCCGCTAAGCGTGCGATTTTCAAAAAAACAAACCGAGTAACCCCGAAGCGAAAAACTTCACAATTTGTCGTTGTGCCAAATCGAAAGGAAATTATGCCTCTGACTAGTCTTGATACCACCGCTGCCTTGATCGTGATTGACCTGCAAAAAGGCATCGTGGGCCTTCCGACCGTTCACCCTACGACTGAGATAGTCGCGCGCTCCGCTATACTCGCGCGCTCTTTCCGAGAACGAGGCTTACCTGTCGTCCTTGTCAACGTCACGGGCGCCGCTCCGGGCCGCACCGACGTCGGACCTCGCAACTTGTCTTTGCTTCCTGTCGATTGGGCCGAGCTTGTTCCTGAATTGGAGCAGCACCCTGACGATTACATCGTCACCAAGCAACGCGTGGGTGCCTTCCTCGGCACATCACTGGATGAAACCCTGCGCAAGCGCGGCGTAACGCAGGTATTTGTGACCGGCGTTGCAACCAGTTTTGGCGTGGAATCAACAGCGCGTAGCGCCTACGATTACGGCTACAATGTCGTCATTGTTGTGGATGCAGTGACGGACGGGGACGCCGACGCACACCGGCACTGTGTCGAGAAGATTCTTCCACGGATCAGTGAGACGGCCACGACCGACAGTGTCTTGAAGCTCCTGAAAGCGCCACAGTGAGCCAGCCAAAGTCCCGCGAATACAGCTCTGTGCCTTACGCGGTTGGGCTCTCGCCAACCCCGGTAAACCGCAATGCTCAGGCGGCAAGGCTCGCGTTGACGATCTTCACGGAATCCAGAATCATGTTAGCGACAGCGTGGTTACCGATGGTGGTATTGATCATGGCGTGGTAAACACCACGGTCCGGCCATTCGACGCCAAAATATTTTTGTATGAAATCTTTTCGCTCACGGTCGACGGTATCTACGAGCTGTTCGGCTTCGACTTGACCCTTGCCGCGATCTATAAGGCGGCGCACCTTGTCTTCCCTCGGAGCATAAAGAAATACGCGCAAGGTATCCTGCCGGTCCCTGAGAAAGTGCTGTGATCCTCGTCCAACAAGGACCGAGTTTCCTTCTTTGCTGACCTGTTCAACAACACGTCGAGTAATTTTCAAGATACTTTCGCTGTCTACGACATTGAGTTTGTGCGCATTGAGACTACCCTCGTAGCTTCCTCGCAAAAACGACTTGAAGAGCCGATAGTACAGTGGATCGGAGCGCTCCTCTCGCACCTCGACCACCGCCTTGGGACAATTTGCGAGCTTGGCGATCTCCTCGGTCAGTAGTTGGTCCCAAAGCTTCCATCCCAATTGCTGTGCAACTAGCTGGGCGATTTCGCCCCCGCCGCTGCCGTACTCGCGTTCAATCGTTATTATCTTAATCACGTTGGCCCTCGAGGCGTGCGGTCACCGGGAGCCGCATGCTGATTATAATTCCACTTTGCTCAACCTGCCGTCATTTCTCCGCCACCCCCGCCCGGATCGTTGCGTTTCAACATAAAAGCAAGAAAGAACATAATTGCGGCGCCCACCGCCAGAACCATGAAGGTATCGATGTACGCAAGACTCGCTGCGTGCCTCTGCACCTCTTGATAGATTCTGGCATAGGCCTGCCCGCGTGCTTCATGGACGCCCAATCCAGACTGCGCCAAATGTTGGGTCAAGCCGTTTAAGGTGTTTTGAAAATTAGGATTGTCCGGCCTGGCGAAGCCGCCAAGAATCTCCTGGTGGAATTGCGAGCGGCGGGCAATCAGGGTAGTGACCAGCGAGGTTCCCACACTGCTTCCCATATTGCGCATAAAATTAATGATGCCCGCCACAGAGTTGTTCTTTTCCGGCGCGATTCCAATATAGGCCGCCAAGGTTATTGGCACAAACAAAAATCCCAAACCAATCACCTGCGCGATCCGCAACCACACCGCGGCACTAAAACTGATCGTCAAGTCGATGCGTTTGGTCGAGTAATACATGGCGATCGACAATGCCAGCCAGCCACACGCTATCAAATAACGCGCCTGTATTTTCGTCGTGAGTTTGCCCATCACCGGCATCTCAAACAATAAAACCAGCCCTCCGGCGGAAAGCGCGAACCCTGCCAGTTCCGAAGTGTAGCCCACCAAGGTTTGAAGAAACTGTGGCATGAGAACCAGGGAGCTAAACAGCGAGATCCCGAGCATGAACATCATCAAATTCGCGCTCGCAAAATTGAAGCTCTTGAACATGCGCACATCAATAATGGGCGCTTTTTGAAACCACTCCCAGATCACCAAACTGATCAGCGAAAGAGATGAAACGACAACTAAGGTGGTGATGAACCGTGACCCGAACCAATCATCTTCCTGGCCTTTGTCGAGCAAAATCTGCAATGCGCCCACGCCCATAGTCAGAAGAGCTATACCGATATAGTCCAGCTTGACGCCTGCCGCCTTGATTTTGGCTAAGTACGGTGGATCTTCCACAAAGCGACGCACCAAAAACCAGGTCGCCACGCCAACCGGAAGATTAATAAAAAAGATCCAGCGCCATGAGTAATTGAAGGTAATCCATCCTCCCAGCGTTGGCCCAATGGTGGGCGCCATGATCGCGGTGATGCCGTACAGTGCGAACGCCAAACCGCGCTGCTGAGGCGGGAAAGTGTCAGCCAGAATGGCTTGCGCCATGGGCTGCAATCCGCCGCCTCCCGCGCCTTGCAAAACCCGAAACAGCAGGAGAGAACCAAGGCTCGGAGCTATTCCGCACAGCAGGGAACTCACCGTAAACACACCTAAACACGCCATGAAAAAACGCTTCCGTCCGATTGCGCCTGCGAGCCAACCACTGATAGGCAGAATGATGGCGTTCGAAACCAGATAAGAAGTCAGCACCCATGTGCTTTGATCGTTACTGGCGCCGAGGTTCCCGGCCATATACGGCAGCGCCACGTTGGCGATGCTGGTGTCGAGAACCTCCATGAACGCAGCCAGCGCCACAACCACGGCAATCAGCCAAGGATTGTAACGAGGCCGCCAGACATCCTGATCCATCGTGAGCGTAGCGGTACTCATTGAAGATATACGTCAGGCACCACGTTCATCCCCGGCCGCAGCAGATGTTCGCGATTTTCTCCCTGCTCTAGAATTATTTTCACTGGAATTCTTTGCACGATTTTCACGTAATTGCCGGTGGCATTTTCAGGCGGAAGTAAACTGAACGTCGGGCCGGTCGCGCCTGCGATGCTGTCTACGTGACCGTTCAGGCTTCGTCCAGTGGCATCAACATGAATTTTGGCTTTGTCACCCACTCGCATGCGCCGCAGTTGTGTCTCTTTAAAATTGGCGGTGATCCAGATTTCATCCAGAGGTACGACGTTGAGGAGTTGCTGCCCGGCCTGAACGTTTAGTCCCACCACTACTGACTTATTCACTTCACCGCTCACCGGGGCAATTATCTTCGTGTACTGCAGGTTTAACTGCGCTTGTTCAAGCAGCGCTCGTTTTTCTTCCACATCGGCGATCGCCGCGCGAGCGCGCGCGCGGGTTGACGATACTTGCTGCGGGCCAGTCTCGGCGGACTGATGGTTGGCCTGCGCCTCCACCAAACGGCTTTGCGCTTGCGTTACGGCTTGCTGTGCGGCGGACTCGTTCGCACGAGCCGCAGCCACCGCGGCGATACTTGCTCTGGCCGAAGCGACCGCCGTGTCGTAAACCTGTTGCGCAATTTCACGTTTGTCCACCAGCAGCTTGTAGCGCTGTAAATCTTGTTGCACTCGCACATCGTTAGCCTCAGTCTGCTCTACTTGCGCGCGCGCGGCAGTCAGTTGCTGCTCGGCCGCAAGGATTCCCGCTTGGCTGTTTTCAATTCCCGATGCCGTTGACCGCAGTTGACTGGAGGTGTTCGTGGACGTGATCGGTACCGTTATATTCAAGGATTGCGCGGTAGCTTCTGCATTGGCCAGATTGGCTTGCGCCTGGGCAACGGCGACTTCGTAGTCCTTTGGGTCGATCTCAACGAGCACCGTGCCCTGCTGCACCCATTGGTTGTCGCCCACGTTCACTTTCACTACATACCCAGAGACCCGGGCACTCACGGGATAGAGGTGCACATCCACTTGCGCATCGTCGGTCGATTCATAGGTGCGCAGGTAGCGCCACAGGAAGAATCCCCCAACCAAAACAACCAAGATCACCACAACCAAAATTACAGTTCTGTTGCGCTTCTTTGGAGCCGTGTAGGGTCGAGAGGTACTCTTGCTACTCGCCGACGGCGGCGCACTTACCCGGGATTCTGTCTCTGGCACCGAACGAGGTGAATTCTCTTCCGCCATATTCATTTTCCTCTGAAATATTCTTTTACCCCTGCTTCAGCCATACCGAGAGCCCGCGCCAGAGAGATTTTTGCGTAATTGTAGCTATAGAGACTGGAGATGTATTGTTCATGCGCTGCAGCCACCGCTTCCTGCGATTGCACCACTTCTACGGTATCGGTGACACCCGCGATGAAACGATCTCGCGACTGCACCAATGTCTCTTCCGATAAATCGATATTGCTACGCGCAACATTGACCTGTTCTTCGGACGACTGCAGGTTCAGCAACACGGTGCGAATATCCGAGTCAATTTGCGCGCGCAGATTATCCAGACGGTCCCGGCTTTGCTCCAGTCTGGCATCGGCTTGTAAAACATCGCCATGAACTGAGCCGCCCTGAAAAATCGGAATAGTCAGCGTCCCGCGCACGTCGTACACCGGCGTGGCTGTTGAGGGATGCGAGCCGGCCGCGCCATAATTAGCATTGAATGAAAGTGATGGCAGATAGCCCGCCGTGGCAGCTCTTCGAAAAAGTTGAGCCGCTCGGACCTCAGCCATGGCGCTTTTATAGTCGGAGCGCGAATCGTAAGCGCGTTTCAGAGCTTCGTCAACGGTGACGCTCGCGATCGGCTGATAAGGCGACTTGTCGGTTAATTCGAATTGCTGTCCAGGGGCCAGGCCAATCACTCTCGCGACGGTAAGTTTCTGGATGGCCAGGTCGTTCCTGGCTTGAATGAGTTGCTGCTGTCGAGTCTGCAACTCTACCTTGGCTCGTAAGCCGTCGATGGCTGGCGATGTGCCTGAATTCACTTGATCGGTGGCTTGATCAAATAGCGCTTGCGCCGTCTTGACCTGTGCTTCCGATGTTTCTACACGCGCCTCGTCCGCGATAGCTTGCAGATACACGAAGCCCACAGCGAGCACCACGAGATCGCGAGCGTCCTTGTAGGAGTATTCCGTGGACTTGACACTCTGGGTGGCTGCGCGCGTGGCGTTGATCGACTTCCAATCAAATACCGACTGCGTCACAGTAGCCCGCGAATCAAAATAGGAAAAAGGCCCCACGGCTGCCGGGATATTGGCGACGCCGGGTAGACTTGTAAGGCCCAGTTCGCCCAGATTGATTTTCGACATGACCACATACGGCGACACCGAAGCGTGCGGTAAGAGCGCACTTAATTGCTCCCACCGCTGTCCGCGCGCGGAGCGAATGTCGGTATTCGAAAGCAGCAGCCCAAGATTCTGCTTCAATCCGCGATCGATGGCTTCCTGCAGAGAGAGAGGTATGACACCAGGAACAAGCTTTGTAGGAACTGACCCCGAGAATGAACCTCCGGCAGGTGTTCCCATTGAAGCTGCACCTGGCGTGGTCGAGCTGGGAATTGTCGGTGTCGGTGCCGGCGTTTGCGCCCGCGCGATCGGCGAATAGGACCATAGAACTCCGGCCAGCAAAAACGTGCACCCTGAATTATAAATAGTCCTCAAGGCCGTCTCCTTTGCTCAAGGTTTTTGACGCCGCGGGAGCAACATCCTATTCCCACTCGTCATTCCTAACAATGGCTATCTGCTGCGAAAATCTTGGATGCTCTTAACGAGCAGTAGGAGGCAGATCTACTTCAGTCTTCACGCGAGAGGGATTTGGAAGATGATGAGGGAGAACTAGCTGGAATCCTTGATCCACTTGTCATCGGGAAATCGGCTCTACGACTAAACCCCCGACATCAAAACGGACCAACCAAACGAGCATAGTCGCACGATTAGATCGCGACGTCTGTTATGTAATGGGATCGGCGTCGCTCAGGAGCGCCGCCCGTTCCTCCTTCAACGTACAGCCACTAATCCCGAGTTTCATCATATGAGCAGACAAATTCAGGATGCGAGCAGCCGCCATCGGTGCGCTTAATCCACGGTCGTGAATATTGGACACTAGGTTTCGATTCGCATCGGAATGGAATCGACTGGGCTGGTATGCCATGTACGCCGACATACTTTCTGCCGAAGCAAGGCCTGGGCGCTCGCCGATCAAAAGAATAGCGACCTGCGGCTTCAGTAATTCGCCGATCTCATTCAGAATTCCGACACGACAGTGACGAATGACAAACGTCTGTCCGATGCTCCAACCAGACTTCCTGGCGCCATCAACAAGCAAGGACAGCAACTGGGGAACTTGCCTTTGAACTGCAAGCACCGATAACCCGTCACCGATCGCGATCTGAATATCGTTCTGCGAACGGCGCTTTAAGATTTCGGCGCGCGACTCGCCGCTGAATTCGCGTCCAAGAGCCGGACGCGCCAGATATTCCAATTTGTTGGATGCCCGCGTGCTAACTTCAAACAACTTCCACTCTTCGATAAATTCAGAGTCGAAGGCCGTTTTCAGGTCCAATTCAGCGCGCACCGCGTCTCGCGCCTTTGCGTGATCTTCACGCAGTTGAAGCTGCGTTTCTGTGCGATATGCAGCTCCCGCCCGGCCGGCGAGCAGCCTTGCTGGCGTGTGCATTTTAATTCTGCGCACAGTGTCGTTGGAATCAGCATTCAAAACTAACTTGTCGAAGCGACCATCCATTTAATGAATGTCCTCCACCGACCATTCCAGCCCTTTCATCAGTTGCCGCTGCGCTGACTCATTGAGCTTCGCGGGTTCACCGTCGCGATAAATTCCAGCCTCCGTAAGCCACGTCAAAAACTCCGGGGCCGGGCGCAAATTGAAAATCCTTCTCACTCCAATCGCGTCGTGATAGCTCGTGGATTGATAGTTGAGCATCACATCGTCGCCACATGGGACTCCCATGAAATAGTTGCACCCTGCCGCTGCCAGCAGCAAAAGCAGGTTGTCCACGGAATTTTGGTCCGCTTCTGCGTGATTCGTGTAGCAGACGTCGCAGCCCATCGGCAGACCCAAAAGCTTGCCCATGAAGTGATCTTCGAGCCCCGCACGAATAATCTGCCGCTCATCGAAAAGATATTCAGGCCCAATGAATCCCACAACGCTGTTCACCAAAAACGGGTCAAATGCGCGGGCCACGCCATACGCGCGCGCTTCTAAGGTGACCTGATCCACTCCGCAGTGAGCCTCCGCGGACAAAGCGCTTCCTTGACCGGTCTCGAAATACATCACATTTTCGCCCTTCCAGGTAACATCTCGACGCTGCCGATGGTGCTCGACAACGCGATCGAGGCCTTCTGATAACATTTCCAGAGTAATGCCGAAACTTCGATTGGTGCCTTCGGTTCCACCGACGGATTGGAACAACAGATCTATCGGTGCGCCCTGGTCGAGCGCGGCAAGTTGCGTGGAAATATGAGCGAGGCAGCACGTCTGCGTCGGTATATTGTAGGTAGTCACGAGACGGTCAAGCGCCCGCAGAATTGCGCCGCAGCTCTCCACGGCGTCCGATGCAGGATTTACTCCAATCACCGCGTCTCCGCACCCGTACAGTAAACCTTCAAAAGCCGACAAAAGGATCCCGGCGATATCGTCTGTAGGATGATTCGGCTGAATACGTATCCCAAGAACTCCGCGCTCACCCATGGTGTTTCGGCAACGCGTAACATTGCGTATCTTGCCAGCAGCTAGAACCAGATCCTTATTACTCATGATTTTGGTTACCGCGGCCGCTATTTCAGGGATTATCGCGCGTTGAATCCTCTTGAGTTCGGCCTCGCCTGTCGCATCGTCGAGAAGAAATTCGCGGAACTCGCCTACGGTGCTGCTTTTGATCGGCATGAAAGCTTCCCGATCGAAAGATTCCAGAATCAATTTACTTACATCGTCATCGTCCGGATCTATTAACGGCTGCCGCACGATTTCATCGAGCGACAAATCCGCGAGCTTGCGCTTTGCGGCGATCCTTTCCCGTTCTGATCCCGCGGCGATCCCTGCCAACTGGTCGCCAGACTTTTCCTCGTTTGCTTTGGCAAACAGCTCTCGGAGGTCACTAAAGGAAAATTGCTCAGGCATAAAGCGCATTGTAGCCTAGTGCCCATTCGCGGATGTGTTAACGTCTTGCCGCGGTTTTCAAGCAGGGTCCAAAAAGAAAAAGGGATTCATGGCCAAATATTTGCCACGAAGGGTAGCACTAGCCAAAAGTGTTGCCGTTTGCGCATGCGTCGCGTTAACACTGTCAGCTCTTTGCAATCGCACGATGGCGCAAAGCACCACTGCTGTCCGGAAAGATTACACCGATGTCGTTGAGAAGCTCCGCCCTTTCATCCAGCAACAAATGGCCGAAAAAGAATTGCCCGCACTCTCGATCGCTCTCATTGATAACCAGCAGATTGTATGGGCCGAGGGTTTCGGCATGGCCGATTTCAAAACCAAAACGCCCGCAACCGCGGACACCGTCTATCGCGTTGGTTCAGTCTCCAAACTCTTTACCGACATTGCCATCATGCAACTGGTTGAACGAGGCGAGTTGAATCTGGATGCGCCAGTCACTGATTACCTCCCAGATTTTCATCCCAAGAATCCCTTTGGCACACCGATCACTCTTCGCCAACTGATGTCCCATCGTTCGGGCTTGCTGCGCGAGCCGCCCGTTGGAAATTATTTTGAGACCTCGCAACCGACACTGGCCGCCACGGTGCACAGCTTGAACGACACCGAGCTGGTTTTCCCGCCAAACACCCACACCAAGTATTCCAACGCCGCCATCGCCGTGGTTGGTTATTTGTTGGAAACGCAAAACCATAAGCCCTTCGCGCAATATCTGAAATCCTCGGTGCTCGATCCTATTGGACTGCGCCATAGTTCCTTTGAACCCGAGCCGGCGATCGTTGCAAATCTTGCCAAAGGCGAAATGTGGACCTACGACGGTCTGACCTTCGAAGCGCCGACCTTTCAGCTTGGAATGGCCCCTGCCGGGAGCATGTACTCCACCGTGAACGACCTCGGGCGTTTTGTCAGCGTGCTCCTAGCTCAGGGCAAAACTGAAAATACAGCAGTACTGAAGCCGGCGACTCTTGAACAGATGTGGTCGCCACAATTTCCAAATCCCGGCGGCCGTGTTTTTGGATTAGGTTTCATCGTACGTTCGCTCGACGGCCATCGACTCGTCGGCCACGGTGGTGCGACCTACGGTTTTGCAACCACCGTCGGCCTTTTGCCCGAAGACAAAGTAGGTGTGGTCGTCGTCGCCACCAAAGATGCCGTTAATGCCGTCACCGAGCGCATTGGCGAAGAATCCTTGCGGCTCGTTCTCGCCCACCGTGCTGGCAAACCTTTGGAAATACCTCTGGCTACAAACCCCGTCCCTCAGGAGCTTGGCCGCAAACTCGCTGGCCGCTATGGAACCGGTGATGATGCACTAGATCTGACCTATCTCGACGGACATCTCAGCATGCTGAAGCTGGCTGGCGGCGAACAGTTGGAGCTCCGTAAAGTTCGCCAATCAGGCGATGACCTTATTGCCGATGGAGTGACGGGCTTCGGCACCGAAGTGTCGCCAGTTCCCGAAGGTATTCACGTCGGGTCTAAAACCCTGCCAAGAGTGGCCGTCCCCACGCCCTCGGATTTCCCAGCAAAGTGGCGCGGCCTGCTCGGCGAGTACGGTTGGGATCACGACATCCTTTATGTCTTTGAAAAAGACAACCGCTTGAATGTTTTGATTGAGTGGATGGAATTCGATGCTCTGACACCAGTCAGCGACGATATTTTCAATTTCCCGCCGCGCGGCCTCTACGACGGCGAAAAAGCAATATTTACGCGCGATTCATCCGGCAACGCTACGCAGGTGCAGGTCAGCGGAGTGGTATTTAAACGCCGTTCGATTGGCGGAGTTTCCGGTGGTATCTTCCGCATTCCTCCGGTTAAAAACTTCGACAGTCTCCGTACTCAAGCCCTGGCAGCTAAGCCGCCCGTCGAGACCCGCGAATTTCGCAAGCCCGATTTATTCGAGCTCGCCAAGCTCGATCCTAAAATCAAGCTTGATATCCGCTATGCCACCACCAATAATTTTCTCGGCACCCCGGTCTATTCCCAAGCCCGCGCGTTCCTGCAGCGCCCCGCTGCCGAGGCGCTGTTGCGCGTTCACAAAAAGCTCATGGAGACGGGTTATGGACTCCTGATCCACGACGCCTATCGTCCCTGGTACGTCACGAAAATATTTTGGGACGTCACTCCCGATGACAAGAAAATTTTTGTCGCCGATCCCAACCAGGGCTCCCGGCATAATCGCGGGTGCGCCGTGGATTTGAGTCTTTACGAACTCGCTACCGGAAAGCCAGTTGAGATGGTTGGGGTCTATGACGAAATGTCGGAGCGTTCCTACGCCGGATATCCGGGAGGCACGTCATTACAACGATGGCATCGCGAATTATTGCGTCGCGTCATGGAAAGCGAAGGATTTCTCGTCTACGCGTTCGAGTGGTGGCATTTCGATTTCCGTGATTGGCAGAAATATCCGATCTTGAACACCCCTTTTGAAAAGCTCGGATCCACTGCTGGCTCTAGCGAGATATCGAGCGTCCCCGAGGCACGAAGCAGATAGGGCGTCCTGAAATATGGAAAATCTCTTAATCTCCGGAGATTTCCCCACTCCTGCGAAGACTCAAAACGGGAAAACGCATAATGTGTACTCAATAAACTGCTCGCGCGTAGATAACGCGAAAAACCGCCCGAAGTCTGCACAGCTTTTCACAAACAACCGCTTGACACGGGAGCGGATGGAAAGTACGTTGCTTCAATATTTTTTACTGAGCAGCTTGTGTGTTTTGGCTAAGCGGTGCTCGAGACAAGGTTCGGGACCAAGTGCTCGACCGTTATTCTTAGCCAATACGTGTTCTCAGCGTCGGGGATTAGCAAGGGTCTCAGTTTTTGCATCGTCATCCGCTAGTTAACCGTGACGAGAGCGTCTTTTGAGGGGGGCGTGGGGAATGGGTAAGCGATTCTATTTTGTAGTGGCTTTTATTCTGGGCGTGATGTGTTGTGCACAGATGGCCCATGCGCAGGCCACAGGCAGTTTTCAGGGCGTCGTAACAGACAAATCCGGATCAGCAGTCTCCGGGGCCAAGGTCACCGTCACTTCGCAAGCGACCGGCACGTCTCGCGAGGCCATCACCGATGACGCCGGGCACTACACCATTAATTTGCTGCCGGTCTCCGTTTATACGGTTCGCGTGGAATACCAGGGATTTCAGCCTGTCGAGACCAAAGATGTAAAACTTCAAGTGGATGAGCAACGAGAATTGGATTTTGCTTTGTCGCCCTCTTCCGTCAGTACGTCCGTCGAAGTTGTCGCTTCGGAAGTAGCCGTGGAGACCTCCAGTCCCGCGCTCGGCCAAGTCATCACCGCGCAACAAGTCGCTCAGTTGCCGCTGAATGGACGCGATTTCGTCCAACTCGCCACCCTCACCCCAGGAGCTACCGCGGAGACCAATCCCAACAGCTTTTTCACGCAAGCTGCGAGCAGTGAGGTTGCGGCACGGGGCTCCTTCTCGCTTTCCGTCGGTGGGTCCCGTCCGAACAGCACGGATTGGATTCTGGACGGAGCGGACAACAACGAATTGACCGCCGGCGGTATCGGAACTTTTTCTTCCATTGACGACATTCAGGAATTTAAGGTTTTGACCTACAACTACTCCGCACAATATGGCAGCCGCGCCGGTCCTACCGTACTTGTCACCACGAAATCCGGCTCCAACGACTTCCACGGCTCGCTATTCGAGTTTTTTCGCAACACCTCGCTGGATGCCAAGAGCTTCTTTGCCACCTCGGCGGAAAAGTTCAATTTGAACCAGTTTGGCGGCTCCATCGGCGGACCGATTCGAAAAAACAAGACCTTCTTCTTCCTGGATGGCGAGCAAAAGGACCAGCGTCACGGCATCACCTTTACTGGTTTGGTACCCGGCGCGGCCATGCACACCAGCGCCACGCAGCCCTTCGCGGATTTCAGCTCCGACCCCTTCGGGAATCCGGTTTCCCCCACCTCACTCACCAACCTCTATACGGGCGGTTCCTTCCAGTGCAACGCTGCCACTGGCCAGCCCACCGCAGTTAATGCCAATGGCAGCCAGGTTGCCGGGGTCGCCTGCGCCAAAATACCGGCCGCTTTGGTTAACCCCCTTGGTGCGGCTTTGGTGAATCTGTATCCCCTGCCGAATGCTAATAATCCTGCGGCGGGAATTAACTTCGTCAACGAGCCGGTACGCAGCCTTGACGAAACCAAGTTCGATATCCGCCTGGATCACTCTTTCTCCAACGCCGACAATATCTTCTCTCGCTTTAGCTATGATCAGGCCGTCTCCTATGTGCCGGGCGGCGGTGGTGTTGGCTCGCAAGTCGAGCAGAGCGCCTTCGGCAGCAATCAGGGCATCAGCAATCACGCGCGCAGCGTGGCCATCGGCGAAACTCACGTCTTTTCTCCCACCACCGTCAATCAATTCACCTTCGGCTATAACCGCATCTTTAATTACATCACTTCTCAAGGCACGGGCACTTGCGATTCCGCCAACCTCGCGGGCATTGGCATTCCCGGCGCGAACTTGGGCTGCACCGGCACTCCAGGGAGCGCGAAGTGTACACCCGGGGCTTACAGTTGCGGCTTGGTTTCCGTCTTGTTCAACGGCGGCTTGTGGTCTATTGGCGATCGCGGTTACACCCCCTTTCAAGGCGGCACTAATGTTTTTTCCTTTAACGATGCTGTCGATCTGATTCGCGGCAAGCACGACATCCATGTCGGAATTGATTTACGCGCCAATCAGATGAACGTCGGCACCGAAGCCTTCCAGGATGGTTTCTGGATTCCTCTTGGCCTTTTCTCCGGTAATGCCCAAGCCGACCTTACCTTGGGCTACGTGAGCATCTCCGAACACGATCAGACCTTTAACGGTCCGGTCACCGGCCGCCGCTGGAAAATCATTCGCCCCTTCGTCGAGGACGACTGGAGAATTACCAAGGACCTGACTTTGAACCTCGGATTGGCTTGGGACCTGACCACGACGATTACAGAAACGGCTGGCCGCTTGGCCGACTACATTCCGCCCGCCATCGCCACTGGCGCGAACGCCACTACGGGCGAACTTCTGGTTGCCAATCAAGGCGGAGTCAACGCCTCCGCTGGCATAAGCATGTATTGGGCTGATCTCGAACCGCGAATCGGCGCCGCCTATAAGATCTTGGGCAGCGATAAAACCGTACTCCGCGGCGGCTTCGCCATATATCACGATTCCGCCTGGAGCCAGGGCGCTCAAGGCCTTTGGCAGAACCCTCCCTTTTTCGCCGAGGGCGATATCTTCCAGTTCGGCGGGTGCCCAATGGCTACTCCATCCGGCGGTGTCCCTGCCTGCGGTGCGAAAGGCACCGTGACCAGCATCTCCAGCGGATTCCCAATTTTTAATACCCCGCCGACTCTTTCCACCTTCACAGGAACACTCTTTTACCAGCCCCGAGACTTCCGGCCCGGGCAAGTCTCTCAGTGGAACGTCAACGTCGAGCGTCAGTTGCCTGGCAACATCGTGCTGACCGCGGGCTATGCCGGTTCCCACGGCAATCACATCCTGATATCTGGCAATGCCCTCGACACCAACGGCCCATCCGGCTGCGTCGCCGGAGGCTCATACACCCTCGGCTGCGCCCCAGGTGGCGGTCCCTACATCTCTCCCTTTACCCCTCCCGGATTCAACGCCATTCTGGAATTCGGGGATCTTGGCAAGACTTCTTACAATTCCTTGCAGATCAAGGCCGAGACCAAATCCAGCAGGCACGGGCTCTACGCGCTCTTTGCTTACACTTACTCGCATACCTACGATAACGGTCTAAGCGATGGTCTGGGCTCGGAGTTGAGTGCGCCCTATTTCCCGCTGCCGAATTGGCAGAAGCTCGATTGGGCTCCCTCCCAGATCGACGCGCATAATAACTTTACTGGCAGTGTGATCTACGACTTGCCCTTCGGCAGGGGCAAGAAATTCGGCAACAGTTGGAGCAACACTGCCGACTCAATTCTGGGCGGCTGGCAGCTGACCTTGATCCAGAAAATTACTTCCGGCTTTGCCGACCCCCTGATCAACAGCCTGAACAATTCCAATGTTTCCTTCAACACCGGCGGTAACGGCAACAACTTCAACCGTCCGAACCAGGTGGCTGGCTGCAACCCCTACGCCAACCAGACCAAGACACAGTACATAAACCCGGCCTGCTTTACCCAACCTGCAAAGGGTCAACTTGGCGACGCCAGTCGTGTACCGGTCTACGGTCCGGACTTCGTCAACACGGACTTCTCCGTGATCAAGCAGTTCAGACTGCCTTGGGAGAATATGGGCCTGAATTTCCGGGCGGAATTTTTCAACCTGTTTAACCACCCGCAGTTCGGTCAGCCGATTAGCGATATCAACGCAATCGGCTTCGGTGCGGCCAACTCGACTGTAAACAATCCGCGTGTCCTTCAGTTCGGGCTGAAGCTCACTTTTTAGAGCCCCGCTCGCAACTGCCACAGACGTGTAATCAAACGAACGGCCCACCAATGCATCGGTGGGCCGTTTTTGACTTTGGAATTGGCTGGTTTTTAAAATTCCGAGCCAGTATTTCTCAATGGGGGTCAGAGGTCGGCGAAGGTGCTGAAGGGTTTGGACTCCGTAGCGTATACACAAACTGCTGGATCTTATGGCGCTCCCGTTCGGCCTCGTTCTTTTTCTGTTCTGAAATTTGCTTAAACAATTCAGTTTCCTTACTGGCTTTTTCTGCTTCCCCCGTGTGCGCATAAGCTTGCGCCAATCGGTAATGGGCTTCGTCAGCTAATGGCGTGGCTTGAATCGCCTTTTGGAAAAAAGAAATAGCGCGGGGAAAATCGGCCTGTCGTACGCACAAAATTCCAAGCTGCGTATATGCATTCCCAAGTTTGGGATCGAGTGCCACAGCCCGCTTTAATTCAGTCTCGGTCGTTACGAGGTTTTCGGGACCGAGCTCATCCTTAGCGAGCGCCACAGCATAATAGTAATGCCCGAGCGCATCCTCCGCATGCGCGGAGGCGAAGCGCTTGAATCGTTCGGTCCAGCCGGGCGGTGTGATTTTCTCTGTCTCCAGTATCGTGCCCAGAAATAAATAGGGGCCCGGATCGGCAGGGTCTAGGTCGCATGCTTCGAGCAGCCGTTTTTTGCCTTCTTCCATTCTCCCTTGATCATAAGTAGCGACACTCAGACCAAGCAGCATCCGAACCGAACTGGGATAGAGGCGATGACCCTTGGTGAAAATTTCGAGTGCTGGTTCAAACGCGCGATGCAGCAGCAAGTCCGCTCCCCAGGCAAAAAGGTGAGCTTCGTTGGGCTGCAGTTCCGCCGCTTGCTGATACTCGCGCACCGCGTCGAGCGGCCGCCCCTCGCTCTCAGCGGCTTCTGCCAGACCCATGTGCATATTCGCGGCATCTTCAGCGGGACGTGAATTGTTGTTTGGCCCTACGGGCATCGCTGCTTCGCGGTTCAACGAAGCGGTCTCTTTCGCCAGTGTCTCTTTGGTCCGCAGCACCGAGTCTGATCCGTGCCCTCCAAGATTACTGGGGTCACTGACGCCCGCGACGCTGAAATGGATTTCGTCAGAAAATTTTACCGCCGCCGAATCATCCTTGCCGGTCCCAGCGCCCGATTCCGCCGCCAATCGCAACTCTACGGACTTGCTCTCCGCATTATGGAGAACGAACGGGCCATTCTTCGCAGCCCCATAACCAGATTTGCTCACACGCAACTCGTAACTCCCGGAGGGCACCGCCTCGAATCGGTATTGTCCACGTGAATCGGACTGAACCGTGAATTTATGCGCTTGATCGTCGCTGTCAAGAAACACCGTCGCGTTCGCAAGCGGGCGATTCGCGGAATCACAGACCATTCCGGTAACGACTGCGGATTTCTCACTGCTTTTGTTCTGGCTATGAGTTGTAGCGGCGCTCAACGCCGTCAGCGCAACGAATGCGCCAAATACCCGAACAACTCTGGCCACAATAGAGGTCATCAGGAAGTAGGTTCCCCGGCTCCGGTCAACGCGAATCTGCCGGCAACGCAGTCTTTTAAAAAGCCAATTCTAACGCTGATTTACTGCGCCAGTTGGCTCAATGCTGCTTTCGCTTGTGCATGATCGGGATGCTGCTTCAGTAATTCGAGAAGCACGTCGCGGGCTTTTTCCCGCTGGCCCTGTATCGCGTACACACGCGCAAGATTCAGATACGAATGGTCGTACTCGGGCGCCACTCGGATGCATTCTTCAAAACTGTGAACTGCTTCCTCCGGCCGCCTCGTGCGCAAATAAAGCACGCCCAGGTTATTCAAAGCTTCGGGATACACTGGGCGCAGCTCGACAGCGCGTTTTAGATACTCATAAGCGTGATCCGATTCATCTAATTGAGCGCAGACCATGCCCAGACTGTAGTTGACCTCGGGGTCATCTGGTTCAACCTCCAACGCTCGCTGCAGCACCTTTTTCGCTTCCTTCCATTCCTTTTGCTGACGATAGGCGTTGCCGAGATTCACCAGGGCAATCAAATGCGCCGGGTCGATTTGCAACGCCCGCTGAAAAAACTCGATGGCCCCGCCGGCGTTGCCTTCCCTGGCGGAAAGAATTCCGAGGTTATTCCAGGCGTTCGGAATGGTTCCGGGATAGCTGGCTTGAAGTTTCAGCGCGCGCTCAAAACTCTCGCGTGCCTCTTTCGTTTTTTGTCGTTGTAGATAAACGCTCCCAAGTCCATACAACGCCTCGGCGCTCGATGGATCGTCTTTTAAAGCACGCCGAAAAAAAGCCTCCGAAGTCTCCGGATATCCGCGTTCGAAGAACACCGAGCCAAGCGAAAGATAGTTGCGGCCAAACTCGTAGCCCGTGTCTGCGCCCGGGAAAGGTAGTGCCTTCGCGATGCGCTCCGCATCTGTGCGAGGAATATTCTTGATGTCCTCGTCGAAATGCTCATTCTCAATGATTCGCTGATAAATCTTAACTATGCCCCCTACCTCATCGATCAGGAAGGAAGTGGGCAGGCTTAGGTCGCGATGACGGTCAAGAAGAGAGCGAAAGAGAAGATTGTAGATGGCCACTACATCCTGAGTAGCTTGCACTATCGGAAAATTCTGCGGGAAGCCACTTTGATGTTGTCTTTCATTACCATCCTGCTCGGCGTCAACATCTATAACAAGAAGTTGCAGCCCTTCTCTTCCCCAATGAGCATTTAAATTTTCCAGCAGTTTGACCTGATCTTCCGACCCTGTTGCTGATGCAGAAAAAAAGCAAATAAGTGCAGGCTTACCGCAGCGCCCAGAAAGCGATTCCACCCGTCCATCTTTTCCGCGAAGAGAAAAATCAGGAGCCTGCACCGGTGCGAGCAGCCAAGATTCGCTTGCAACCGGAAGAACCTCCGGTGCTGAAAGACCGTCAAGCACAGCGGAAGGCAAACCACCGAATTTAATAAAAGGCTCGACGCGCGACGGCGGAGCTCCTTCCTCGATCCAAAAACGATGATTAAGCGGCAAGGAATCGACATGCTGCAGCAAGCCGCTAGGCCAGCGTATTTCGGCGCGAACAGGTCCTTTGGTTGTACCAACGGCAAAAAATAGCTCTTTGCTGTGTTGCGCCAGAAATCCACTGCCCGCCTGAAGAAAGCGGGTTTGCCGGCCAGATTCTGTCTCGACCGTGACGCAAGCACCGATGGCGTCCCGGTTGCTGCTCTTACCTGTTAACCGAAATGCGATGGCCGGAGCGAGATCTGGAATAACATTTTTAAAAAACCGCAGCTGTGGGCTATTGCGATTTTTTAACACCATCTCCTGGCGTCCATCGTGGTCAAAATCGGAGAGCACAAAAGTCCTGCTGTCTTCGAGGCAGTCGAGCCCGACAATTCCCGAAACATCTGAGAATGTGCCGTCACGGTTATTGAGATAGAAAACGTTGCGTTCGAATCCACTCCACGTGCCATCGGCCCGAATCAGTTCATTGATGGCATTCCAGCCTAGCTCATATTCGTGGTTTGGCTTCGCCTGTCGCGGAGAATTAGCGACAACCTGCCGCCAAAAAAAACTGTTCAGATCTTCGTGCGTTTCGCCGGAAATCATCCCATTCGCGATATACAGATCCAGAAAACCATCGTGATTGAAATCCCACGCGTCGCTAGACCATGCCCAGCGCCCCATCGCCGTTCCTGAGCGCGCACTCGCATCCGCGAATCCCCCATCTCCCGAATTCTGAAACAACGAATTGCCCATGGCGTGTTTGCGATAGAGGTCGCGAACCTGCTTGCTCGACCCTTTCTGAAAATTGTCCTGCTGCGAAACGCGCATTCCCGCCGCCGTCCACATATCCGCAACGTAAAGGTCTTGCCGCCCATCGTTGTTAAAATCGTGCCAGCAAGCGCTCATACCGGCGCCCACATCCTCCACACCGGTTTGTGGCGCGACGTCTGTAAATTTGCCGTCACCATTAGCGCGATAGAGATTCTTCCGTCCAAAATCGTTGACCACGTACAAATCAGGCGGTTTGTAAAAGTTGTAATCGCCCCAGGCACAGCAGAAGCTGAACCGGTTGTTGTGCTGATCAAGACCGGATTGTTTGGTGACGTCGGCAAAAGTGCCGTTGCGATTGTTCCGCATCATGAAATTGGGTGGACCATTCTCCGCATCGTAGTAAGGCATCGGGTAGCGATACTGGTCGGTACCCTGGTAAAACGCGTACAGACAAAAATAAATGTCTAGCCAGCCGTCGCGGTCAAAATCAGCAACGGCCGCTCCCGTAAACGTCCCTCGCGGCTCATTTTCAAAACGAAACGCGTCCGGCTTGGCGCGAAATGTTCCTCCGCCCAAATTGCGAAACAGTAGTGGCCCATTTGCACGCACAACAATCACGTCTTGTCGGCCACTGTTTTCAAAATCCGCGAAGAGTGCGCACGCAGTATTTTCCAGAACTCCAAGCCCGGATAGTTCGGTTATGTCTGCGAACGTGCCGTCACCTCGATTCCTGAAAAGCCGGTTGGGAAGCCCAGCTGGCTGGCAAACATAAATATCGTCAAACCCATCCCCGTCAATGTCGGCAACGGAAATTCCGTTATGTCCGTAAATATCAATGCCGCTCGCGCCATCAAGCACCGTCCGCCAATAGTCCGTGCCATGAAGAAATTGCGACGCATACGAATCGTTCCCCCCCAATGCGTGCTTGGCGGTATCGATAAAAACGGGAGCCGTAGAGCGGCTGCGCGTTTCGTCCAGAACCTTCCAGCTTTGAAGCGTCAAATTCTCCGATGTCGAGAGCCTCCACGATATTTGCCAGTTGCCCACACGCTGCTCGCGGTGGAAACCCTGCCCTGTTCCTACCAATTCAAAACGCACCACGGTTTCCAGGAGTTGAGATTGCCCAGACGTGGGCGCAACTTCAGGGATGGATTGGATCGAAGTCACCTGAAATTCAGCAGTGATGATTTTAGAGAAAACACTTACCGAGGATCGCCATTTTGCAAGAAAGTCATCGCGTCGCAATATTGCGTCAACGGTGAACTCTCCCTTCCACACCTGAAGAGGAGAACCTTCATACACCGGCTTCCATGCTGAAGGCTTTAGCGACGCGCCCAAAAAATCAGAGGAAATAATTTTTTCTAACGCGGCGGTATTCTCCGGAGATTGAGCAAGCTCCGAACTCCACTCACTAAAGACCTCCGCGATGTGATCCTGGTGTTTTTCCGTGACAAATTCATCGAAACCCGCGGGCACTTTTCGCAATACCGTTTCGATTCCCCGCGGCATTCGATATCGAGGGTGGACATGAGATTCATCGGGTGAATTCAATTCTTTCGGGGCAGACGGGGCCATTAAGGGGAACGAAGAGATCGCTGCGGGCAAAAAAGCAAGCGGAGCGGCCTGACAGTATTGCAGGAATTCGCGGCGGCTGATACCGATGGAATTGCGTTTCTTCGAACGCAGCCTCAGTGAAAACCCCCGTATCTATCGCGCAGGAGCGAAATCTAGCATCGCGATGTGAGCCCGTCAAGTTTGCGCCAAAAATTTAACCAACTAACCAAATCCTTGAATAACTAACCAAACTGTTAGTTCTTGCCGAGCGCCAAGCCGCCAGAGCGCTGGTTACGCGCCGTTGGGTCTGATAAACTGAACTAGCTCGACCACACCTGAGAATATGAGGAGAACCGTCCGGGCTGCTGGTTGTTACAGCAGCTATTTTTGTCTTTAATGACTGGCCGCCGCGCGGCCATTCGACGCTTAAATTTTATGAGTCAGAATATTCGCAACATCGCCATCATCGCCCACGTAGACCACGGCAAGACCACCCTAGTGGACGCCATGCTCCGGCAAAGCGGAATTTTTCGCGCCAATGAGGCGCTCGTTGAACGCGTAATGGATTCCAACGATCTGGAACGCGAACGCGGCATCACCATCCTCGCCAAAAACACCGCCTTGTTCTTTCATGACACCAAAATCAACATTGTGGACACCCCAGGTCACAGCGACTTCGGCGGCGAAGTGGAACGCGCTCTACGCATGGTCGACGGCGTGCTCCTCCTCGTGGACGCCAGTGAAGGTCCGTTGCCCCAAACGCGTTACGTACTGCAGAAAGCCCTGGCCGCCAAGCTGCCTCCCATTATCGTCCTGAACAAAATCGATCGCGTCGATGCGCGCGCCAAGGAAGTGTTGGACGAAATTTACGATTTATTCATCGATTTGGACGCCACCGAAGATCAGTTGGATTTTCCTGTTGTGTACACCAACGCGCGCGACGGTGTTGCGCACCGCAAAATCGGCGATGACTCCAAAGATTTGCTTCCGCTCTTTGAAACCATCGTTAAATCCATTCCGTCGCCTCCTGGCGATCCGAATGGAATTCTGCAAATTCAGGTAATGAACCTCGATTACAGCGAATTTCTGGGTCGCATTGCTATCGGCCGCGTTTTTAACGGCACACTGAAGCGTGGCGAAGACGTCGGAATCTACAGACTCGACGGAAAGCTAACCTCCACACGTATCACCAAGCTCTATACCTTCCGTGGATTGGAGCGCGACGAAGCCGATAGCGTCGCCGCCGGTGATCTGGTAGCCATTGCCGGCGTGGAAGGTATTCAGATTGGCGAGAGCATCACCGATCTAATCTCACCCGCTCCGCTCGAGCCACTCCTGATCGACGAGCCCACTTTGGCGATGATCTTTACTGTGAATAGCAGCCCGCTCTCAGGCAAAGATGGCAGCTATTTGACCTCGCGCGACCTTCGCGACCGGCTGCAAAAAGAACTGCTTACTAATGTTTCTATCCGCGTGGAAGACACCGAAACTCCAGAATCTTTCCGCGTTCTCGGACGTGGCGAACTGCAACTTGCCATTTTGATCGAAACCATGCGCCGTGAAGGTTTTGAGTTAATGGTCGGCAAGCCTGAAATCGTAGTGCGCAACGAGAATGGCAAAAAGATGGAGCCGTTGGAGCGCCTGGTCATCGACGTTCCAGAAAATTTCATCGGCATCATCATGGAAACTCTCGGCAGCAGGCGCGGTGAAATGTTGAAGATGAGCAATCACGGCTCAGGGCGCGTGCGTATGGATTTCAAAATCCCTTCGCGGGGCTTAATAGGTTTGCGCAGCCAGTTGTTGACGGACACTCGCGGAACCGCGCTGATCCATTCCATTTTTGAAGGCTGGACGGATTATGCCGGCGAAATGGCCCTGCGGCCTACCGGTGCCTTGGTCGCCGATCGTAGCGGCCCTTCTACGGCGTTTGCGCTTTGGAATATTCAGGAACGCGGGGAACTGTTTATCGGCCCGGCCATAGACGTGTACGAAGGCATGATCGTAGGCGAGAATTCCCGCGAACAAGACATGGATGTAAACGTCACCAAGGAAAAGAAGCAAACCAACATGCGCTCCTCCAGCGCTGACGAAGCCATCCGTCTGATCCCTCACCGTGAACTCAGTCTGGAACAAGCCATCGAATTCATCGCCGACGATGAGTTCGTGGAAGTGACACCCAAGTCGATTCGTTTACGCAAAAAAGTCTTGCAGGCGAATCGCCGTCCGCGCCGCTGGCAGGAAATTCGCGCTAGCCAGACAGGCTAGGCACACAAAATAAAACTCAAAACTCCACGCCTGCCAAATAGATTTTGCAAGAAGTTTACAAGCGCGTTCCGCGGGTCAGCTCTTTTTCATGCATCCCACAACATGGGCATGCCTGCTGTTTTGACTACTCATTTTGCCTTGGAATGATGTACAGTCTACCGCTTGCACCAGACCATTACTGGAGCACGCAGCATCCTAGTTTGGCGTCCAAACTGTGGCTCGATTTAGTCAGGTCCGTGCCACAATATATGTACAGGGGATTCGTTGAGCTTATCTAACGCCGAAGAGCAACGCCCGAGTTCTGAAAATTGCACCATCGCCGCAACGGCGACGGCGCTTCCCCCCCACACGATTAGTCGCGACGACGTGAAATATTACATGGGCCGCGTGTTCGATATTCCCGAGCGTAAGCTCGAGGCCATGATGAGTATTGTGGACAATGCCCGCGTTCACAATCGTCATGCCATTTTCCCCATCGCATACACTGTCGAGCCCCGGGCCCTCTCGAAGACGAATGAAGAGTACATGGAGCACGCCATTAAACTCGGCCGCGAAGCAGCCGAGAAATGCCTGCAGCGTGCCGGCCTTAAGCCTACGGACATCGATCTGATCATCACCGTCTCGTGTACCGGATTCATGATCCCGTCTCTCGACGCGCATTTGATCCACTTGATGGGTTTTCGGCCTAATGTCCGACGCATGCCATTTACAGAGCTGGGCTGCGCGGCCGGAGCCATGGCACTTGGACGCGCCGCCGATTATTTAAAAGCTGAGCCCGGCGGCAATGTGTTGATCATCGCCGTGGAGCTGCCGTCCCTGACGTTTCAGCGCAAGGATATCTCCCAGGCAAACCTTATTTCGTCCATTTTATTTGGCGACGGCGCGGCTGCCGTGGTTGTGCGCGGAAAGCCCGTGCACGGGCCGAAAATTTTATTTTCGGAAACATATACCTTCCCCGACTCGCTGGGCGCCATGGGATTTGACCTCCGCGATTCCGGATTTCACATTCTCTTGGCCAAGGATGTGCCGGAAATGATTGGCGCAAAAATCAACGAGTTGGTCGACGGGTTCCTGGAACGCTGCGGAAAAAAGCGCGAGGATATCAAAGGATGGATTCTTCATCCTGGCGGCGCCCGCCTGTTGGGCAATGTCGAAACGCAGCTTGGTCTTAAACCATGCGACACCCAGCCGTCGTGGGACATTCTTGCCAATGTCGGCAATCTTTCGAGTGCCACGATCCTTTTCATTCTGCAGGAATGGCTCGAAAAGCGCCCGCTGAAGACTGGCGAATACGCGTTGCTGGCTGCCTTTGGGCCCGGCTTTAGCGCGGAATTTTTGTTGCTGCAATGGACGTAACGGTTATCGCGTTTCTCGCCCTGTTGGTCGCTGTGGCCGCTTTGCGTGTCGTGGAACTGCAAATCTCACGACGCCATCAAGCCAGCATGATCGAGCGCGGCGCCAGCAAAGTCGCGGAGCCGCGTTTTGCCTGGATGGTCGCCCTGCACACAGCTGTACTCGTCGGCGCAGGCGTTGAGGTCGTTTTCCTGCATCGGCCCTTTATCCCCTTGTTGGCCGCAGTGATGTTCACGATTTTTCTGGCCGCCAATGCCGTGCGCTGGTGGGTGATTCGTACCCTCGGCGAACATTGGAACGTTCAAGTCGTGGATTCCACCCGTCTGGGCGTAATTGTTACTGGACCTTTCCGCTTCGTTCGGCATCCTAATTATGCAGCGGTCTTTGCTGAGATGCTCGCGCTGCCGCTTATACACACCGCGTGGATCACCGCGTTGGCAGGTTCTGTAGCGCACGTTGTGGTGCTGGCGCAAAGACTTTCGACTGAAGAGCGAGTTTTGTTTGCCGATCCCGGTTACCGGTCAGCCATGGCGGGCAAACCAAGATTTCTTCCTGGGCTGTTCTAGGCAGATTCTAAAGACTCGATGATGAGCCGCGCCACACATCGCCAGCGTTTTTATTTTCCAATTCCGGCGTTCCTCTTGCTGTGCTGGGTGGCGACCGCCGCTGCCCAGAATACGAGCGAGGATCCGAAACGTGACGTCGTTTCCGGCCTCCATCGCGATGCTGACACCCACGCAGGCGATGACCCGCTTGCCCCGGCGTTCACGTCAATTCCGGAGCTGACCTCCGGATTCCAGCTTCTTTACGCGCAGGAATTTTCTGAAGCACGCGAAAAATTTGCAACCTGGGAATCCGAGCATCCCGATCAACCCTTTGGTCAAGTAGCCGTCGCTGCCAGCTACCTTTTCGAGGAGTTTTACCGTCAGGGCGTATTGACCAGCGATTTTTTCCTGAATGAAGAAAAATTCCTCAACGGCATAGATGGCAAGCCCGATCCAGGCCATATGGCCCAGTTTCAGGAAGCGTTGGTAAAGGCGCGCGCCTTGGCAAATAGACGCCTGAAGAAAAATCCCAAAGACACCGAGGCTCTTTTCGCGCTCACTCTGGCCGCCGGCATGGAGTCCGACGCAGACATGATCTTGCGCAAAGAACGCATCGAAGCTCTCAAGCTGCTTAAATTAGCAAATCAATACGCCAAGGTATTGCTCGCGGTCAGGCCCGATGCCAACGATGCATACGTCGCGCTGGGTTCTGCCAATTACATAATTGGAAGCCTCTCCGGCGGAATGCGCTTCTTCCTGGCGTTTGGTGGCGTGCACGGCGATAAAAGGCTCGGCATGCAGCAATTGGGAAAATCGGCGGACACCGGTTTATATTTGCGGCCCTTCGCAAAAATCATGCTGGCACTCGCGGCGCGGCGGGAAAAACAGGATGCGCTGGCACAAAGGCTCTTGCGGGAGTTGAGCGAGGAATTTTCTTCCAGCCCCTTATTTGCCGCGGAATACGCGAAATCCATGGGCCGGCCAGTACCAGCCGTTATGCATCCCTAGGCCTCTAACAGCAAGGTATTCAGGGAAAGGGCGTTTCGTTTAACTCTCAGCCCGGCCATTTGGGAAAATCAGCGGTATTTTTAGAAGTGGAAAACCAGGCTCAGCGTCGCTTGGCCGTTGTTCTGCCATGTCCCGAAAAGCTTAGTACCCACGTAATCGACTTCGCCTCTTGCCGATAGACGTGGCAGTAGACGATAGTCCGCGCCGCCTCCCAATTGCACAGCGAATCCATTCTTGCTGTTGAGATTGCCGGTTTGCGGCAACGCGTGCGTACCGCCGAATAGTCCGTGAAACCATGGCTCCCAACGTGGCCGCCGCCATGCGAACTTCGGACCCACGCCGTAATTAACAAGCTTGATATGTTCGTTCTGCCAGATAGTAGGGGCGAAAAAAGTATTCAGATCCCCTTCGACTCCGAGAAAGTCACTCAAAAAATACGCCAGACTCGTGGTCGTACCCACCGCGCTGGCGCTATAAATGTTAGATCGGAAGCGCTCGAAAGAAACCCCTAGCCCAAGCTGCCAGCGGAAATCATCGCGATCGCTGTATATGAACTTTGGGCGGGGCGCAGGCGAAGGCTCCGCGGCTGCGGCATTTGCCGAGGCCATGGGAAGAGCCAGCGCAGTAGTTACCGTGGCTGGCGCGGCGGCGCTTGAGGAACCCAAGTCCAGCGCTTCGGCGGTGAAAAGTGGACTGTCCTGGGCCAGGGGTTGCACCAGCGGCACGTGCGCGGCGCTCGTTGCGCTAAAATTGGCAGCAGCATTCGAACCCGCAGTGTATGGGGCTGGAATACTCTCCTGCGCCTGAACAGCACAAACTCCAGCGCAACCTGTTAACAATGACAGCAGTAGCCTCTTCATAATGTCCCCTCGAGGGCTGACCCCACGCCTGGAATCAAGCCACTCACTACGGTAAACAACAGCGAGCCTGTTTGTCTACGGGTTTAACTAACATCTGTGGTGCAGTGCCCCATGCCCAATGAGCCCTTCGGGGCCTGGCATGACACCCTAAACGTGGCCGCTAACGCCCGTGCCTCAAGTAGTCATCGGTTTTGTTCAGCCAATCCTCACGCGGCGGATTGAAGACGTCCAGGTCCACCGTATCTTCCTCAGCCCAGGCTTCATGGGGCATATTTGGCGGAATACACAGCACTTCTCCGGCCCGCACTACGATTTCCTTGCCTCCCACGTTGAATTTCAGCGCGCCCTCAAGGATATAAGTGACTTGTTCGTTGTGATGATGATGCAGCGGAACGTGCGCACCCTTTTTCATTAGCACGCGCGCCAGCATGATCTTATCTCCCACCACCATTTCGCGGTCGATTTGCGGATTAAGGCGCTCGCGCTCAACATCCTTCCACGCGAGATATTTCAGCTCCGGATTGCTCATTTTTTGTCTCCGTAGATCTTGACGGCATTGTCATGCAGATACATATGCGCGAGCTCGAGAGCTTTCGATTCGCTGATGGCGTTTTCCGCGACCAATTCGGCGAGCGCTTCCGCCACTGCCGTCCTTGCGGATCGTACTGCCAGCCAGAATGTCTCTTCCGCCCCAACCGCGTCGTTAAACGGGAACGCGTCGGAGCCGAACATGATCTTTTCGGGGTAGAGAGAAATCCACTGTTTCAAAATGTTTTTCAGCTCTGACGGATACACGTAATAACCCATAAGCGAAGAATCGGTGTACACGTTTTTCGCTGCCGTCAGCCAGATCATTTCCAGGGTGTAGGGATATCCGCCGTGGATTAACACAAATGTTACATTTTTGTATCGCGGATCCCGCAGCACATTTTCCAAATTCAGTGGATTGCCGTTGCGCAGGCTGAAATAGTCGCCGATGCCTACCGCGCTGTGAAAATGCACCGGCAAATGAAGTTTCCCCGCTTGATCGATCAGCACCCGAAAGATGTAATCCTGGAAGGTCCGGTATTCGTCTTCGCTGGGAACCCCGCCGGAATGATACTTGTTGAAGATAGCTTCCGCTTTCTCTCGCGGCGGATCGGCAAAATATAGCGAACGGAAATACGCGGCCTCAAACTTCATGGCCACGCCTCCCTTCTTCTGATTATCCGCGAGGGTCTGGCGAACGAAGGATTCATAACCGGCTAGATCAGCGGGGAGGGCGGTAAGTCCTTCCTGCTTTTCATAGCGCTGCAGGACTCTTTCCTGCAATGGGATGTACACGCCTAGATCGCCATTTTTAGCGGACTGGTCGCGATTGTTGAATGGATAGAGAAAGGAATCCACGAAGAAAACCCAGTGAAACCGCCGCGGATTGAGGTAGGGAGCTAGCGCCACGCGATTGGCGAGGCAAGTCTCGATGTTGAGTTTATCGAGGATGCCGTCCCAATACGCAGTGTTGCCGGAAGCCTCAGCGGCTTTCTTTTTATCGATAAGCCACTTAGCGTGTTCGGGAGCGAAATCGTCATATGGATATCCGAACAGCGATTTGGCGGCAGCCACGAATTCCGGATTGTCCTCGCGCAGGCGCATCACCGAGCTTTCGTCCGGCGGAGCCGCTTGCGCGTCCATGTCGGAATCGTCCGGAAAAGTCGCGTGCGAATGATTGTCGTAGATAGGAATTCTTTCGATTTGTGGGAGCAACCGCTCGTAAACTTTCGCGACCTCTGCAGCGGCCGCAACGGGCTCTGCCTGAGCGCTCGCGGTGCAAGCTGCCGCCAGACCCAGACAACTCAAAAGCAATACGTGAATCAAATGTTTCATTAATGGATATTCCTTGTGCTCGCTTTGCGAATCGGGAGCGTGGACCACTGGGTGGCAGGATTTCGCTATAGACATCTTCGAATTATGCTATCGAGCCACGGCTGTGCGCCAGCGCACCGACACGCGCGCCATGCGCTCCAGAGCTTCTTCAAGAGAATGGCGTGCGCTAACCAGCGAAAAGCGTAGATAGTTTTTCCCGCCGGTGCCGAATGCCGCGCCGGCAATTCCGGCGACGCCCGCTTCTTCAAGCAATAATCTGGCAACTTCTTCAGCCGCGAGGCCGGTGTCTTCCACATTCACCCACGCATAGAAAGACCCGTCAGGAATCTGACAGCGAAATCCGGGGATGCGGTTAAGTCCGGCTACAAAGAGGTCGCGGCGCTTGCGATACTCCGCAACCATAGAGTCCACCGCGTTGGTCGAATCACGCAAAGCTTCGATAGCTGCCACCTGGGAAAACTCCGCGACGCACGTAAAAGTGTTGAGCACCAGCAAATCCATCGCGTCCAGCACGTGTTTCGGCGCCACCGCGTATCCCAGACGCCAGCCGGTCATCGCAAAACTCTTTGAGAAGCCGTCAATGATGATGGTTCGCTGAGCCATACCAGGAAGCGAGTGGATGGAAAGAAATTCCCCGTTAAATACGATGCGGGCATAAACTTCGTCAGCCAGCACCCACAAGTCATGTTTTCGCGCGAGATCCGCAAGTTGCTGAAGCGTCTCTCGGCTAAATACTGTGCCCGTTGGATTGTTGGGAGAGTTAAAAATCAACACGCTGGTTCGCGGCGTGATTTTCGCGGCGATTTCTTTAAGGTCGGGCTGAAAATTATTTTTTTCTTCCAACCCAAACGGAATCGCGGTGCCTCCAAGTCCGCGTGTAAACGACGGATAAATGGGAAACCCAGGATTCGGGTAAAGAACTTCATCCCCGGGCTCAATGAGTGCCATCATCGCCAACGATAAAGCCATTTTGCAACCTGGTGCGACCAAAACTTCTTCGCTGCTTATTTCCAATCGGCGGGTGCGCCTCAAATAATTAGCAATGGCCGCCCGCAAAGCAGGAATGCCCCGCGTCGAAACGTAGCGGTCCCGGCCACAAGCTGCGGCATCGCGCAGCGCATCTACCACCGGAGCCGCTGGATGGAAATCCGGTTCTCCGAGCTCCAGATGAATGATGGAGCGGCCTTCGCGCTCAAGTTCTTTAGCGCGTGAAAAAACAGCCAACGCACCTTCTCCGGTTAATTGAGAAACGCGTGTTGCCACAGGACGCATAATTTAAGAGATTTCCCCGAAGAATATTATCACTTCGCGGCAGGTGGAGTGACAGGAATGCGCAATCCGTCGATGAAGCGAGGAAACATTTCGAAAGCGGCGGCCGTCAAGAATAATTCGACCACCGCAGCATCATCGAACACAGCTCGAAGTTCGCTGTAAAAAACATCGTCCACCTTACGGCCGCCGCTATGCAAACGGTCCGCAAGCCGAAACCCCAGCTTTTCCTTTTCGCTGTAGGGTCCATTTTCAAAATCGCCCACAGCATCGATCTGCGCCCCCGATGCGCCTTTCTTCTGCGCGGAAATACTGTGCGCCCGGATCGCATACTCGGATTCACAAAGAATGGAAACGCGCACCGCCACTAGCTCCTTATACCACCCCGGCAACGCGCCATCGCTCAGCAACGGCTTCAAAAATCCGGCCACGCCGTTCGCAATATCCGGCGAATAAGCCAGGGCTTTGAACATGTTGGGCACAACGCCACGTTGCGCCAGCAGCGCATCGTACAGTGCCGCCGCTTCCGGCGTGACGTCATCGCGCTCCAATAATTTGATTCGCACATTTTCGCTGCTCATATTGACCCTCAATAATTTATATACCGGAAACAATGGCGCTAGCGTCGGTGACAAAAATCCCACGAATGCGTTGGGTGACTGTCTACTTTGTGACCGTCTACTCAACGGTTGGTCGAGAACTTACGCGCTAGCCAGGCTGCCTAAAACGCGTACCGTAGAGAAAATTGAATCAAACGTGGCGTGCCCACGGTTGAGAATATTTTGCCGAAAGCCGGGTTAGAAATATCCGTAAACGTCGGGTTAGCAAAATTCGCATGATTCCAGATGTTAAAGAAATCCGTCGTGAAGCGTAGTTGCTGGCGCTCCGTGATTCGGAAATCCTTGATCAGCGAAAAATCCCAGTTCTGTTGGAACGGCCCGCGATAAATATTGCGCCCTAGATTCCCGAACGCTGTGGTGCAGGCGTTCGGATCCAATGCGCAACCCGCAGGGTCGGCCGGCGGCGCAAAGGTAAAGTCCGCGCGATTCAGATACCCATTGTTCACGCGCGATATGATGCTTCCGGAGGTATTGCCCGCCGCGATCGTCCCGCCGGAAACAAGCTGCGCGCCGGAAGTCGGCGATTCCAATCCGCCGCCTATGTAGGCAGTACCAGCCGAGCCATCCAGCACGGAAAATGGCGTACCGGACTGGAAAATGGTGATGCCGCTCACCGCCCACCCACCCAAGGCTGCGTGCCTGAAACCGTCGGCGTCTTTGAAAAAAGGAAGCTCGTAGCGATAGCTGACCACGAAACGGTGTGGGCGATCAAAATCAGACAGTCCCCGAGAAGCCGCCAACGTGCTTTCGTTGTTAAACGCGGTATTCAGAGCGGTGTTACCGGTGGACGTAGCGTCTGTCGATTTTGAAAATGTATATGCAGCTTGGAAATATCCCGCGCCCCACCGTCGTGAAAGTGTCGTCTGCAAGGAATGGTAGTGAGAGTAGGCATCGTCGGCAAAAATCTGCATGCCATTGTAGAAGTTAATTCCAGGATTAGCCGAACGCGCCGGTCCATTCGCAACCGTGCTCTCGGTGATCGTATATTGCGTGCCGTCTTGCGCTGTGATGGTCAGAGGGTGAGCCGCGGTGGCGAGTTGAGCTCCGAAGGTGCGGGTTTCGCGCAAGTGCACCGCGTGTGTCCCCACATATCCAATTTCAAAAATCCAATTGCGCCCCAGCGAACGCTGAATGGTGAGGTTCCATTGTTGCGTATTGGGCGCCACGAATTTTCTCGGCACAACTAACCCGAATAAAAATTGCGACGGTATTACACCAGGCCCGGTCCCGCTGCACGCATAATTCGGTGCCCCCGTTGTGTTTCCGCCAGTGAACCCCTGAAATGCTCCGAGGCACGGCACAAACGCAGCGGACAGTGTGCCCGCTGCGGGCAACGCATTAGGATTCCCGCCTGGGGGGAAGCATATAGAGTCCGCCGAAAAGAAAGTCGACAAACATCCAGGTGGCCCGCCGCCAAACGCGATAGGCAAAAACGGTCCTTGAAACGAAAGCTGATCCGCGGTGCCCACGTCTTCGCGCACGTAATAAATTCCGTAGCCTCCACGTACGGTAGTGTTGTGGTGCCCGAAAACGTCGTAAGCAAAACCGATGCGTGGTCCCCACCCGGTGGTGTAGTTGTTGGTATACGTGCTGTCACTTCCCGTGGGAATCAATCCTGAAATGTTCAGTTTCTTCACGCAGCTCCCATAAATGAACGGGTATTTTCCGGCGGCCGCCAGGTCCTGATCCAGATTTCCGATGTGACACGCGTCATCCTTAAATGCACCGAAATCTTCAACTCGCAGTCCCAGGTTCAAAGTCAGATCCGGCCTAATCTTCCAATCATCCTGCGCAAAAACCGCGAAATCGTTAGTACGGTACTGGTGATTGAAAACACCCCCGCCGCCGAAACTCCCACCGGGTGCCCCTTGGAGCAAGTTTTGAAAATCGGTCAATCCGCCGATACTCGCCGAAGTAGCGGTAGACGGGGCTCCTGGAGAATTGGAAAAGAAAAGCTGGCCGTTAAAAACCTGCGGGAAAAGTTTGTCCAGATTCACGCGCGTAAATTCTCCGCCGAAGCGAAAAATGTGCGCACCCTTCACCCAGCTCACGGTATCCACAAAATTGTAGTTGTTTTGCGTCTGGTATTGATTTGCGGGTGGTGTTGGACCTAATTGAAACCCTGCCGACCCGAACTGCGTGAATTTGTAGATGGAATTTGTAATGTTATTGGTCGGCCGGTCGATACCGAGGTCTGCTGCTGTGACCGGAGCGATATTCAAAAGGCTGTAACTAATGCGGACATATCCGAAGCGAAATTCGTTAACCAACGCTGGCGAAAACAAATGTGTTTCACTGGCGCTGAAGAACCGCCCGCTTACTGGAAGATCATAGGGAAAATTCAGATCCGCGGCGCTGATGCTGCTTGCCAAAGTTCCGCCGAGCGAAGCCTGCAGACCGCCTGCCCCAAACGGCAAGAAAGATTCGGCGTTAGAGAAAAAGAAGCGCGCGGAAACCTTATCCTGGCCGCCGCGGAATTCACGGTCGTAGTTGGTGGTGAACTGGTCGTCCGTATATTTGCCAGGTCGGCTGACTAGGAATGGCCCGCTATTCAACCCCACTGCGCAGGTGTCTGGATTTACGGTTACCCCCGGAGTCCCGGCGATAGAAGGAAGCAAAAAGCCGTTGGCATCCCCGCCGAACTGGTTGCTCTTGAAATTCAGCAACTTCAACATCACCGGGTCGATGGTAATAGGCACGGCCGGGCATCCGCCAGGATTGGCCGCGGTTGGAGCAGTCGCCGGCGTGCTGAATATAGCAGCGAGATTCGCGGCTGACCGGTCGGCCGGCAGAATTGGAAATCCCGGATTGTTGATCTGCGTCCCGGGAGAAAGCGCGCTTCGTTGCCGGGTACCCTGATAGTTGACGAAGAAGTAGCCCAGTTTTTCCTTTACCAGCGGTCCACCCAGACTCACGCCAAAAATATTCTGCTTCACTGACGGGCGCGGCTCGCCGGCAGCGTTCAGGAAAAATTCATTCGCGTTCAAGACGTCATTTCTAAAATACTCGTACGCATCGCCATGCAAACCCTTGGACCCGGAACGCAAAATAGCGTTCACGTTGCCTCCTCCGTTCCGGCCTTGGCTGGCGTCATAGAGCGAGGTCTGAACTTTAAATTCCTGGATAACATCCGGATTCGGCAGTGGAACGTTGGTGGACTGCGAAACGTTGTAATCCGTTGAGCTAATCCCTTCGATCAGGTAATTGTTATTGTCTTCGCGTTGCCCGTTTACCACGATGCGCACGTTTCCCCGGCCCAACTGCGCCGAGGCATTCAATTCACTGTTCGTACCCGAAGACAGCGAAAGAAGCTGCTGATAATTTTGCGTAGCGAGAGGAAGCTCTCGAATAGTGGCCGTGCCGATGGATTCGCCAGTGGTGGCGTTAGTCGTCTCCACATTAGTAACCTGTGCGGAAATTTCCACTCGCTCGCTGACTTCTCCAGGCTTCAACGCAATGCTGACCCGCGAGGTTTCCGTCACGCGCACTTCAATATTGTCCGCCCTCGATTGCGAGAATCCGGGTTTGTTGACCAGCAGGTAGTAAGTCCCTGGCGGGAGCAGCGTCACCGTAAAAGAGCCATCAGGGCCGGCGGTGATTTTTCGAGCCAGCGTTTCAGTGCGGCTGTCGGTGATTTGCACTTCCGCATCGGCGATGCTTGCTCCGCTGCTATCGACCACTACACCGCTGATCGCTCCGGTAGCACCACCTTGGCCGTAGGCCTGACCGTCCAAAAAACCGGTTAGCAGAAACACTACGGCCGCAAACTTATACACGCTTCGCATCGGAAACCCCCTGAGTATTAGGACTGCGCCGGACGTCGGATTTTAGCAAGCCAATGACCTATAGGCCTGCAATTCGCGAGAAACACCCCTATCGCCCGCTCCGCCCGAACAATTCCTATGGATGAAACTAACGTTACAGTTTCAAGCTGTCAAGAATTCTAGGATTAAATCTTCACTTCCACCCGTAGCTCAAATTTGGCATGCGCAGAGGCTGGCAAGAGTCAGATTCGAACTTGTCAACTCTTACGCGCCAATGTAGCGAGCGTAGAGCGAACGCGCCACCGCAGCATCGGTCGTACCCTTCACGATTGCGCGACCATCGCCAAACACCGTCATCTCGAAGGGTGCGACACGAAACCGCAACAGGAAATCGTTTTGCCGGATGTCTGTTGCCGTGCGCGACAGCCGTTGTTGTAAGGCGCCCAGATCGAGCGCGCGGTTGTGTTCGTGTATCTGCACGGAGTCGCGTCCGCACATCGTGATACGCGGCTGGGCCTGGCCCTCCAGGTAGGAGAAATCCTGTCTGCCGCAACACCGGCAATCTGGATTGCGGTCGACACCAACAGATTGAAAATGACCGGTCCACACATCTGAGGTAATAAGCCGGCCGTTAAGAGCTTCGTGATTGCCGCTAAGGAGCTTCATAGCTTCGGCAACCTGCAGCGACGCGACAAGGTTCACAATCGGCCCCACAACACCTACGGTGTCGCAAGTGTCTTCCATCCCGGAAACGGCTTCAGTTCCCTCAAGCAGGCAAGCCAGGCAAGCGCTCTTCCCAGGTTGAACGGTCATCGTCAAGCCATAACTGGCCACCGCGGCGCCGTAGATCCACGGCTTGCCACACTTAACGGCGAAATCGTTGATCAAAAAACGAGTTTCGAAGTTGTCGGTACCGTCAAGAATCACATCAAAATTATTCAGCAACTCGCCGACGTTGCGAGGGTTAATGTCTGCAGCGAGGCCCTCGATGGAGACGCTTGAGTTAATAGCGCGCAATTTGCGCTCTGCGGCAACTGCTTTCGGCAGGGCCTCCCGGGCGTCCGACTCATCGAACAAAGTCTGGCGCTGGAGGTTGGAGGGCTCCACGAAATCGCGATCCACGATGCGCACGCGGCCCACGCCGGCACGGACCAAAAGGTTCGCAGCAGCTGCCCCGATTGCTCCGCACCCGGCCACCACCGTGCTGGCGCCCAGCAGACGCTCTTGTCCGCCAAGGCCAATCCCCTCAAAAAGTATTTGTCGTGAGTATTTTTCTTGAAGAAAATCGTCCACGAATCAGCGGCTCCAGCGGGTTCGCGATCGGAGGCCCGCTACCGCGATGATAACGCCAAACATGGCCGACTGGACAACGCCCCTGTGCTACGCTTCGTCTGAGACAAATAGAAGATGAAATCAGGGTGGGCCAATGGGCTGCGAGGTGTTGTCGCGCTCGCACTTCTCAGCGGAGTTGCGACAACGCGCGCGCAAACTCCACAGAGTTCTACCTCCGCTGCGGAACCTGCCGAACAACCTATCGTGGTTGCCACCCGCGTTGTAGCAGATGACGGACGCGTTCTGAGGGAACCAGTCAAGGGCATAAACGTTGAGATCGGCAAACCCCTGGACCGCACCAAAGTGGCTCAAAGCTTGCGCCTCCTCTACAAAACCGGCGATTATTCCGATCTTCGCACGGTACTCACCACCGTTCCAGGCGGAGTCCAGTTGGATTTCGTCGCTCGCGAAAATCTTTTTTTTAACCAGGTGTTGATCGATGGCCTGGTCCCTCCGCCCAGCGAGGCTTCCGCGGTGGCCGCGACGCAACTCAATCTCGGCCAAACTTTCCGGGCGGCATTAGTTGATGAAGCGGCCGAGCGTTTACGCGATACGCTGCGGCAGGAGGGGCTATACACCGCGGAGATTAAGACCGAAACAGTTCCTCACCCTGAAACCCACCAGATGGATGTTATCTTTCACATAAAATCGGGCCCCCGCGCGCGAGTCGGAACCATTCAGCTTAAGAACGATACCCAGTATCCTGATACTGAAATTGTCAAACGCCTCAAAATGAAACCAGGACGGCCGATTACCTCCGCGCGGTTACAGAGTGGAACCGATCGAATCCGCAAATACCTTGTTAAAAAGGGAAATCTGATTGCTCGCGCGGTGGTGCGCCGCGGCGCCTACGATGCGGCAACAAATTCCATTTCGCTGGCTCTGGAAGTATCACAGGGCCCCGGCGTGAAACTTCAGGTAGTGGGTGCGAAATTTTCGAAAGGTGATTTGAAACGCCTCGTGCCTGTATATCAGGAAGGCGCCGTGGACACCGATCTTCTCGAAGAAGGCAAGCGCAACATGCGCGAACGATTGGAACGCCAGGGATATTTCGATTCCACCGTCGATTACACCACTGAGACTCAGACCGCAGCCCCCAACCCCAACGGGTGGAAGGGCACCGAAGAAGTGATCACCTATCACATCGTAAAAGGAGACAAACATAAGCTGGTTACCATCGACATCATTGGCAACCACTATTTCAGTGATGAATTATTGCGTAGCCGCTTACAGGTCTACAAAGCGGCCTTCGCGTCTCCGGGACGCTTTAGCAGGCACCTCGTGGAATCGGACGCGCAGTCCATGCGCGCTTTGTACCAGGCCAACGGTTTTCTGGAAGCCAAAGTCGATGCTGCGCCGTTGGATAACTATAAAGGTAAGACTGGCGACCTTGCGATTCGCTTCAATATTCAGGAAGGCAAGCAAACTCGCGTAGCGTCCCTCAAGCTCGAAGGCGTGCATGCGTTTAAAGAACAGGAGCTACTTGGAGATGTGGCCTCGACACCGGGACAACCCTATTCGGATTTTAACGTGGCTACCGATCGCGACGTTATTCTCGCGCTATATTTTAACGACGGATTTCCGGAAGCGACTTTCACTTCCAAGGCCGATCGTGTCGCTCCGGAGGCAAGCACCGAAAAAGCAGAAGTTCAGGGTAGCGAAGTCCCCAGCACGACCTTTGCTGAAAACGAAAAGGCTTCCGACCGGCAGAATTCCAAAACAAGCATCCCGCAGGCTCCGCCAGTCAATCTCACCTATCACATTGAAGAAGGCCCGCAGACCATGGTGCGCAGAATTCTCTATTCCGGTTATGAGCACACCCGGCTAAATGTACTTCATCGCGAAGTCGAAGTGAAAGAGAACGCTCCGCTGCGCGAAGGTCAAGTCGTCGAGTCGCAACGCCGCCTTTATAACCTGGGAGTCTTCAATCGCGTGACTATCGAGCCGCAAAATCCCACAGGAACCGATCGTGACAAGGATTTAGTCGCGCTCGTGGAGGAAGCCCGGCGCTACACCATGGCCTACGGCGGCGGCTTCGAAGTACAGCGTCTAGCCAGCACCTCCAATCCCGTCGGGGGCCAGGTGCAAGCTGCGCCACGAGGTATTTTTGAAATATCAAAATTAAATTTGACTGGCCGCGCCGATTCGCTGTCTCTCAAATTGCGCGGCAGCACCATTGAGGACCGCGCGCTGCTCACCTATTCCGATCCCAACACTTTTGGGCACAAAGATTTGAGCGTTCAAGCCACCGCTTATACCGAAAAGACTCAGGACATCAACACCTTTACTGAAACGCGCTACGAAGGCTCTTTGCAACTGACCGACCAGGTTACCCCCCGCACAACTCTTCTTTTCCGTTACGTATTTCGCAAAGTGCTGGTCTCCAATATCGCTGACACCATTAATCCCGTGGCCATCCCACTGTTTGAACAACCCACCCTCGTTTCGCTGTTTGGTATGACATGGGTTCATGACAAGCGGGACAATCCCGCCGATGCAACCCGCGGCAGTTATAACAGTGCGGATTTTAGCGTGGCCGACAGTCACATCGGATCCAGCGCAAGTTTTTTGAGATTTTATTTTCAAAATTCTACTTACTATCCCATCAAGCGGAGATTTAGCTTTGCGCGCTCCATCCGCATCGGCGGTTTGATCCCTTATAGCGACACGGTTTCGCTGACATTCCCCCTGCCAACCACGCAGCCCCTGCCAACAGTTATCCCACTTCCCGAGCGCCTTTTTGCTGGCGGCGGCACCTCGCTCCGTGGATTTGCGCTCAACCAGGCCGGGCCACGTGATTCGGTTACCGGGTTTCCCGTTGGCGGCCAGGCCCTACTGGTGCTGAATCAGGAATTTCGTTTCCCAATGCGCTTGCCATATTTTGGAACGTCCTTGGGCGGTGCTCTTTTTTACGACGGCGGAAATGTTTACAGCAGATTAACTCGTATCAGCTTCAGAAGCTCAACGCCGACACCCACCTTTAACACCACCAATCCGGCCACTGCCTTCTGTGTGACCAATTGCAGCAACGAACTGAATTATTTTGCTCACACCGTGGGTTTCGGATTCCGTTATGCTACGCCTGTAGGCCCAATTCGTATCGATCTGGGCTACCAGATCAATCGGCCAACCTTTGTGATCCCCTGCACCACCCTCACCGGCGCCGTTCCAACCTGTCACAAAGCTGGCCGGCTCCCCGGTTTCCAAATCTTCTTCAACCTGGGACCCAGTTTCTAATGCCAGCCAGAATATTTTCGCGGTTCGCGGCGTCAATTACCGGCGCCCTCGTTTTATTTTTTTCAGGCCAGATTTTTGTTTACCCATCTTCCGTCCAGGAGCTGATCGACCGTATCGCCGCCCGCGTGGAAAACGACATAATTCTTCTAAGCGATGTGCGCCACCTGGGCCGCTACCAGATGCTCGTTGATGGAAAATCGGAAACCGAAGCGCAATTGCTCGACCGCTTGATCGATCAATGGGTGGTGCAAAATGAAGCCGACGCCTCGCGTTTTCCGCGTCCCACCGACGCCGAAATTGACCAGGGCGTTGCCGCGCTGAAGAAATCGTTCCCCTCACTTCAGGAATACGAAGAACGGCGAAAACAAAGTGGTTTGAGCGAACAACAAGTGCGCGACAAAATTGCCACGCAGATTCATCTGACAAATTATCTCGATTCCAGGTTTCGGCCGTCTGTGCAGGTAGACGCCAAGGCCATCGAAGATTTCTACAACTCCGCAGTGTTGCCGCGAGCCAAGGCCCGCGGTCAAGAACCGCCCTCGCTGGAAGCGTCCCGCGACGTCATTCAGGAAGCATTGATAGAACAAAGCATCGATGCTCAGGCCGAACAGTGGCTCAAGGAAAGCCGCTCGCGCATTCACGTTGAGCGGCTGTTGGACGAAGAAAAAGAATGAACCGCGTCAGCCGCTCTCGGAGATTTCGCTGGCTACGCCATGTGGCGTGGGTCTCAGCGGTAGCTATTTTCTTGGCTGCCACCGCAATGGTTATCTTTTTTGGAAGCGGAGCCGGCAACCCCTTAATTCACCGCATCCTCGTGCGCCGCTTGCAAGCGCTTACTGGCGGGCGCGTGGAATTGCGAACCATCTCAATCCATTGGCTTTCATTGCGCGCCACATTAAAAGGCCTCGAAGTTCACGGTTTGGAGCCCGCCGGCACCGAGCCCCTCTTTACCGCCGAAGAAGTGGACGCTGGCTTGCGCATCGATTCTTGGTGGGGACGCAAAGTCTCTTTGAATAGCTTGGTTGTTCACCAGCCCCACGTTCATATCAGAATAGGAAAAAATGGCGTCACTAATATCCCCAACCCCCCGCGCCCGCGATCCGCTAAACCGCTGGCACAAACAGTTCTCGACCTGCACATCCAACACCTGAAGCTCGACAACGGCTGGCTTCTCTATAATGACGTGCAAACACCTCTCGCCGTCGAAGGAGATAACTTACATCTCGCCCTGGACGCCAGCGGATCGCTTGACCATTCCGTTTACGACGGCAATCTTGACTGGCAAAACGTAACGTTCACAGCGCAGCGTTTTCTTCCGATTCCCATCGGTGTTTCCGCGAAGTTCACGATTTCGCGCGACGGATTCACTTTGCACCAAGGCGATGTAAGGGCCGGCCGATCTCATCTCGATGCCCAGGCGGAACTCATCAACTTTACCGACCCGCGCTGGAACATGCGCTACCGCGGATGGCTTGAGCTCCTTGATCTTCGTGAAATTTTGCGGAATCCCCTGGTCCCCACCGGCCGTGCCGACGTTCACGGTGAAGGAACATTCGCCGACGGTCAATTCCACGGCACCGGCATCTACGCTGGCCGCGATATCGCCCTTCCTTATGACGATTTCCACGCCAAAGGCCTCACCAGTCACGGCACCTTCACCATCAACAACGACGGCCTCGTGGTCCCCGACTTTTTTGCCGGCGCGCTCGGCGGCTCCGTGAAAGGCCGCGTTACACTGCGATTCGCTGGATTACAGTTTCACGCTGAAACTCACGTTCAGGATATCCGTTTAGCCAATTTGCTGCCCTCCATCGAACATCGCGGGTTTCCCATTGATGAATTGCACTGGGATGCTGATTTGACCGCGGACACCAAGGAAGACTGGACCGGCGCATTCGAGCACTTCGGAATTGTCGCCAAGATGCATTGGGCGCCGCCGGAAAACGTCGCTGCAGGCCACGAAGCGGTCGAAGGAGATTGGCAATTCGTCTACCAGTACGACACCAGTCTATTCACGGTTGTGTCTGGCGCATTTCAGACTCCCACAACGAACGGCAGCGTTTCCGGACTTTTGGCCCATCGCGATTCCGGAATGGATCTGAAGTTTGACACCACCTCGCTCGAAAGATACCGGGACTTCATCAACGCTCTGCGCGATGTGTCGCCGCATTCTGCTGACGCCAAGCAACCTCTTTCTGGCAAAGTCAGCTGGGACGGCAAAATCACTGGCCCCTCCGGCAAACCCACATTCTCTGGTCACCTGCGCGGCGAGAACGTGCAATATAGTTCTATCATTCTGGATTCCCTCGATGGCGACTTGCAGTATTCACCAAGGGAATTGTTGTTGTCCCGCGGACATGCGCGTCGCGGCACCACCAGCAGTTCGCTCGAGATCAACCTGGAACTGACGGATTGGAGTTTTCTCCCTGAAGATTCCTGGTCTGCCGACGCCAACCTGGAAAAAACTTCCCTCGAAGGTTTGCAGCAGCTTGTCGGCTGGTCGTATCCCGTGCGCGGAAATTTAACCGGCGACTTCCATGGCCGTGGCACAAGAAGCGACCCGACCATTACAGGCCTCTTCGACCTGGCGGACGGAAATGTTTACGGTTCTTCTTTCAACCGGCTGCGCGGACAGCTCACCGCTAGCATTGAGGAAGTTCGCATTGCCAACGCCGAGCTGCGGTTTTTTCCGCCAGGAAAAGAAAAGGGAAGCGGAGCAGGTATCGTCACCGGGACTGCCGCCTACCGTTTTGCCGACAAATCAATTTCTGCCGATTTAGTCGGCGCGGCTCTCCCACTCGAAAGCTTCGACAAATTGCAATCCTCTATTGCGCTGGGCGGTCAAGTAACTTTTAGATTCAAGACCGAGGGCCCTATTCAGACACCGGTTGCAAGCGGCACTTTCCACGTCACCGATCTCCGGGTGGGACAGGAAGTGATCGGAAGTTTTGACACCGATCTGCTCTCCGATGGAAAAACGGCGCGGTTAACCGTGAGTTCCGCGATGAGCACCGGAGAAATCTCGGGAGGTTACACCCTCGGGCTCGCGAACCCATTCCCCGTCGAGGGAACAGTCTCCATCAAAAATATCGATCTCGACCCATTCCTGTTGGCTTCGCTGCATTTAAAGCAATTCAGCGGGCATGGTAAAGCGGACGGCGATATCTCGTTGAAAGGCGCTTTGCAGGACCCGCACGGAATCGTTATGGAAGCAAATTTCTCGCGACTCATTCTCAACTACGAAAATGTACAGCTGGAAAATAGTGGCCCGGTACGCTTCCGCTCGTCTCGTGAAGCGCTCGAGATTGAACCTGTGGTCATGCACGGTGCCGACACCAACCTGAAGATCGAAGGGTCGGTGCAATTTACTGGCCGGCGAAACGTGGCGCTCCGCCTCGATGGCGCCGTCGATTTGCGCCTGATTAAGGGCTCCCTGCCAAATATGGACGTGCAGGGCGGTGCGCAAATCAATGCCGCCGTGGAAGGCACTATCGAACATCCTCGCATCACCGGGCGAGTTCACATCGACAATGCCTCCGTGCGCGCCGCGGATTTTCCTACCGGCCTGAGCGCTGTCAAAGGCGACTTGATTTTTGACACCACTCGCCTTTTTTTCAGCGACGTAACCGCCGAAGTCGGCGGTGGGACGCTACAACTATCCGGCAGCGTTAATTACGGAGAGGCTGGTGTGCGCTACGACCTCAACACCAGCTCTGACCGTGTGCGTATTCGCTATCCAGAAGGCATGAGCTGGTTGCTGGGTGGAAATTTGCGGCTGTCCGGCACCACCAACTCCGGCGTGGTCTCCGGAAAAGTGACCGTGCAACGCGTGTTGTTGACCCAGGGACTCGAAAGCGCCGGTGTATTGGTCTCTTCCAAGGAAGGTATTTCTGGTCCCTCCACAGATTCTCCCTTCTTGCGCAATTTGCAATTCGACATTGAAGCCGCATCCTCACCCGACGCACGTATGGAATGGCCCGGTGCGGAATTGGAAGCGGACGCGAATTTACGTGTGCGCGGAACCTGGGAGCATCCCATTTTATTGGGACACATACATCTGCTGTCCGGTGATTTGTACTTTGCGGGAAACCGCTATCGCGTGGCCCGCGGCGATATTAATTTCGCCAATCCTTTCAGGTTGGACCCCGTCGTGAACGTGGAAGCTTCCACTACCGTTCAACAATATGAAATCACCCTCAACTTTAACGGGCCGTCCAGTAAACTTGCCCTGGCCTATCGCTCCGATCCCCCGTTGCCCTCCAATGACATCGTCGCGTTACTGGCGGTGGGACAACCCAGCGCCGAAGGCACCGCGCGCGGGAGTGGCACGGCGCAAAATGCCAGCTCCGGCGCCACCGCGCTCTTATCAGAGGCCGTGAACGCCCAACTCGGTGGCCGCCTCCAACGTTTATTCGGAATTACCAGGTTGCGCGTAGATCCGGGACTTACGCCCGTGGCCTCCAGTTCCGACCAGAACGCCGGCGCGCGCGTCACCGTGGAACAGCAAATCGCCCGCAATCTTAACATCATGTATGTTTCGAACGTGGGTTCAACTCAAGAGCAGGTTATTCAGGTGGAGTACACCATAAACCGCAATATTTCCGTGGTGGCTTTACGCGATTATAACGGTACCTTCGGTATCGACATTAAAATCAGAAAGCGCTTTAAGTAGCTTTTTTCCTGATCCAGTAGCTGCCCAAGAGCGGTGTCACCGAAAATTCAGGGACGCTGAGAGATTTCCTTCATCTCGTCTTGCAGCGTAACCTCTGGTTTGCTTTTCTTGCGGTTGCCCGCACTCGCCGTGTCGTCATCGGCGTCTTGTGATTTCAGCGTAAGCAGCGATTCCCGGGTTGCGCTGCTTGCTGCCGACACTTGCACCGCCTGGATTTCTTTGTTCATCTTGGGTGTTTCGGCGGCAAACTTCTGTCCCAGCGGGGATGAGTAAAAGTCCAGCAAGCCTTTTATTTCGTCGTCAGTAAAATGCTTGTCGTAGATCGCCGCGATTTGCTGCAGAGCCCGTTGCTGGTCGAAATTCTTCTGAAAGCTGCCCGAAGCCACGGTAATCAACTCCTGCCGCTTCGAATCATCGGCAACATTCTTTACGCTGGCGCTCAACTTTTCACGATATTGAGTTGCGGATTCGCTGGCCACGGATTGCAACTGGTCTTTGGCTCCCACATATTGCAACAGCGAGCGCAAATCGGCCTCTTTTTCCGGGTCCACGGATTTCGATCCCGCAGCAACGTTTGTTCCCGATGCCGACGCCTGAACTGGGTTTTGAGACCCGCCCTGTGTCGCGATAATGAATGCTGCGATATAAATTACGATAAGTGCGAAAGCTGCTTTCATACTGCCTTTCATACTGCCCTCCGTGGCCTCTGTCGTCTTGCTCGCCACAGATCCAATTGTAGGTAGCGCGTCGGTCCTTTCCCGATCGTCGAAGGCCAGTTGCGACGCGCCGTTTACTGTCCCGAGGTTCAGGCCCCAAAACTATCCCTCCGTTCCAGTGCAGAAAAGCGCCTGATTCCAGACCATCACAAATTGTTATGTCAATGGAACGCTTTGGTATGCGAAGCAGGGAGTCTGATAGCATGCCCGTCCATGAATGAGGTACCGCTAACCAGCGAAACGCAGGCCAATGTTCCGCAGCCCGAAATTCTTGATCGCGAAGCCGGTCTGCATCGCGGCCTGACATCCTGGCAAATAGCCTTGATCGGCTTGGGATCCACAATTGGCACCGGGCTTTTTCTAGGCAGCGCGCTTTCCGTGAAGCTGGCCGGACCCGCGGTGATCGTCAGTTTTCTTTTAGGAGCAATGGTTGCCGTCACCGTGATGTGGGCCCTCGCTGAAATGGGCGCGGCACATCCGGCTGCCGGTTCCTTTGGTTTGTACGCCGAGATGTACGTGCACCCGTGGGCCGGTTTCGCAATTCGTTACACCTACTGGCTGTGTCTGGTCTTCATTGTCGGCAGCGAAGTCGTCGCGGCTTCCATCTATTGCAAGTATTGGTGGCCGCAGGTGCCGTCCTGGATGTGGATCGCCGCTTTTTCGCTTGCGCTGTTGTACGTCAATACCATCAGCGTCAAAAGTTTTGGCGCGTTTGAATACTGGTTCGCGATGATCAAGGTCGTTACCATCTTCGCGTTCTTGATATTGGGAGCTGCGCTCCTATTTGGCTTTGGATTTCCGCGCATCGGCGGCGCGAACTACACCGCCTACGGCGGTTTCTTTCCGAACGGCTGGACTGGCGTTGCCCTCGGTATGACCATGGCCATCTTCAGTTTTCTGGGTCTGGAGATCGTTGGCGCGACCGCTGGCGAGGCCGCCAATCCATCCGTTGCGGTGCCGCGTGCCTTGCGGCGGACACTTTCATTCCTGGTGCTCTTCTACATTGGCGGACTTGCAATTGTGGTCGGCATTGTTCCCTGGAAGGAACTTGGCCTTGGCGAAAGCCCCTTTGTCCGTGTTTTCCGCTCGGTGGGAATACCAGGCGCTGGCAATGTGATGAATTTTGTGGTGCTGACAGCTGCGCTCTCCAGCGCCATGTGCAATCTATATTTCACCGCGCGTCTGCTTTTTTCGCTCGCCCGTGGAGGCTATGCTCCCGCGCCACTCGGAAAATTGAGCAAGCGCGGAATACCCGTTGCTTCCGTGATGGCTTCAGGCGTCGGCCTGCTTATCGCGTTTTTTCTTTCCCACTTCTTTGAGACCACCGCCTTCGTCTTCATGATCGGAGTGGCCTTTTTCGGCGGCCCATTTGTATGGATCATGATCCTGGTCACCCATCTGTTTTTTCGCCGTGCCAACCAACGCGTCGGCAAACCAATCCTGCGTTTTGCGCCGCCTGGGCCATGGAGCTCGCTCTTTGGTCTCGTTGCGCTGCTAGCGGTGTTGATTTCCACCTGGTGGGTCCCCGGTTTTCGCATCACGCTGAAGGCTGGTCCAGCCTGGCTACTTATAATGACCATCTGCTATTTGATCTGGACTCGTGGGCAACGCGTAAAAACCAAAGACTTAAACCTGGGCTCGTCATGAAACATATTCCTGACGGAACGCGCGTACTTTGCGCGGTTCATTATGGTTTCTTCTGCCCCGTAGCGGACGCTACGCCGGAACCTTCCTTGAGCACATGTATCGCATCCACTGTTAGATTGTCGAAACGTTCCACTAATCCGCTCGGCCACCGCACTTCCACCCCATCGATCTTCGTGGCGGCGCCCAATCCAAAATGCACCCGCAGATCGTTTTGCGAAATGTAACTGGAGCCGCTGCGCACCTCGTCCACCAAGATTCTACCCCCCGCCTTGACGCTGATTTTCGCGCCGATCCCATCATGATTAGACCGCGTCCCCTCAAACTTAAAAGCCACCCAGTGATTCTTGTAATGCGCTGCATTCACCAGCAGGCTGGGCTTGGCATACACGTTGTTGATGAGCACTGACATTCGCCCGTCATTCCAGAAATCCCCCACCGCCAGGCCCCGCGCGGAGGAAACCGTGCTGAATCCCGGCCCAGCACTGGCAGTGATGTCCGTAAATGTTCCGTTTCCATTATTGTGATAAAGCAGCCGCGGCTCCATGTATCCGCTGCTCAAATGAAATTTATCCACTTCCGGATACACGTGTCCGTTGGCGAGCACCAGATCAGGCCATCCATCGTTGTCAAAATCAAAAAACATCGTGCCCCATCCTAAATATTGTGTGTGCAGGCCCAACCCTGCGGCGTAAGTAACATCCGAAAACACCCCTCCGCCATCATTGCGGTACAAAGTCGGCGTATCGTCCGAGAAATTCGTCTTGAAAATATCCAGTCGCCCGTCGCCGTTGTAATCTGCAATCGTCGTTCCCATGCCTGCTTGCTCCCGCCCATCTTCGTTAAACGCCACTCCCGCCATCACCGCCACGTCCGTAAACGTTCCGTCGTGATTGTTGTGATAAAGAATGCTCGGCGCGCTGTCGCAAGCCACATAAATATCCGGCCAACCGTCGTCGTCGTAGTCGAACGTCGAAACACTGAACGCATAATGCCCGCCGGTTTGATCTATATGCGCTTTGGCGCTGACATCCACAAACGTTCCGTCGCCGCGATTTTCGTACAAAATATTCTTCGCTCCGGGCAATCCGCGCGGCCCGCACATTACCGGCACGCCTTTCCACACGCAGGAACTTCCTTCGCCGGGCTTGGGAGTAGTCGCCATATTAAAATCCACATAATTCGCCACCATCAAGTCCAGCCGCCCATCGCGGTTGTAGTCCACGAACGCGCAACCGGTGCCCCACGCTTTTCCCGATCCGGCTACCCCAGCCTTCTCGCCAACTTCCGTAAAAACCCCATGGTCGTTGTGGTACAGCCGGTTCTTCCCGTAATACGTAACGTACAAATCTTCCCACCCATCATTGTCGTAATCCCCCACGCACACCCCTTGGCCCCATCCCGTGGCAGTAAGCCCGGCCTTGGCCGTAACGTCCGTGAAAGTCCCGTCATGATTGTTGTGATACAAGTGGTTGGTAGGAGCTTCTTTCCCCGGAAATCCCTCCAGTGTCGTCCCGTTCACGATAAAAATGTCCGGCCATCCGTCGTTGTCGTAATCGAAAATGGCCACTCCCGTTCCCGTCGTCTCGATAATGTATTTCTTGGTGTCCACTCCTCCGAACACATTTACCGCTGTCAGCCCCGCTTTTTCCGCAATGTCGCTGAAATTTGCCAGCCCCGCATTTACGCCGCTCTTTGCTGCCTCAACCTGCTGCGAAGGCTGCGCCGCCGACCGCGAATGCGTCACAACGCTAAATAACGCCACCATGCCCAGCAGAAAAAAAATGCTCGTACCGACCCGCTCGCGAAAACTCACGAAAACGCCCATTTAGATAACATTTCCAGGCGAACCAGCACTTTGAAACCTATTTTTGGCGTCATGAAATCGACTTTACGAAGGATGTCTACGAACAGCCTATTCCTATCCAGAGCTAGCCTAGCTAGTCTGAGGGTGCACCTGTCACAAAGTACCAGTTACCCTTAAAAACTTCGTCCACACCGGAAATCCAAATTTCCTCCACCTCGCATCATAATGGACATCCCCATGGTTTTCCGCAGATATCCGTCATTAGTCCTCAGGACCAGCCTGATCGTTCTCTCATGCGGCTTTTCAATTACTGCGCAAGCCCAATCTCAACAGTCGCCGGCCATCCCGCCATCTGAAAGCCAACCCGACGCATCCAAAAATGACGAATCCTCCAGCGAGAAGCCGCAGAGCACGTCGGATCCTGCCCAGCGCTTGCCAGGAATCATCAACGGCGCAGTAATCGATCAGACCGGAGCCGCTGTCGCCGGAGCGGAAATCAAACTTATCCGCGAAGCGTCTGCGGTCCGAACCGTCTCGACCGCTGAAGACGGCCAATTTTACCTCCTCAACATAGAGCCTGGCGCCTTCCAACTCACCATTTCTTCTCCAGGTTTTGCGTCCCAGACTTTTTCTGGCATCTTGCATCCCGGCGAAACTTTCGCGGTCCCAAGAATCGCCTTGCTTGTTGCCGCCGCTTCTACCGAAATGCGTGTAACGCCCGCAACCGTGGATATCGCTCAAGACGAGATCAAAGTCGAAGAACAACAGCGCGTCTTCGGGGTCATTCCGAATTTCTACGTCAGCTACATTACCAACGCAGCCCCGCTGACCCCCAGGCAAAAGTTTCAGCTGGCCTGGAAGACCTCCATCGATCCAGTCAGTTTCGGAGTGAACGCCATCGTTGCGGGGGTTGAGCAATCGCAGGACGATTTCGGCGGCTATGGGCAAGGCGCCAAGGGTTACGCGGAGCGCTATGGTGCCGCTTACGGGAACTTTGTCATTGGCACCTATATTGGCAGCGCCATTCTGCCTTCGATCCTGAAACAGGATCCGCGCTATTTCTACAAAGGCACCGGCAGCAAACGCTCGCGAATTTTAAATGCTCTCGCCCAGTCCGTGATTTGCAAAGGCGATAATGGCCACTGGCAGGCAAATTACTCCGGCCTCATTGGAGGCCTCGCCGCCAGCGGAATCTCCAATATCTATTACGCCCCCAAAGATCGCGATGGAGTGGGATTCACTTTTGAAAATACGTTGATCGGTATCGGCACAACCGCGGTCACCAATCTTCTTCAAGAATTTGTCATCCGCAAATTAACTCAAAGCCGCCCAGGCCGCCTAGCGCCTAAGTCCGATGCCCCAGTCAGCAAGATACCTGGCGCGCCAATCCACGCCGGCGACTGAGCGCAGTAACCTCCATCCCAGCAATCTGCCCGGCCTGATTTTTGAGCGCGGCCAACTCCTGTTCCTTCTGTTCTCGCCGGCTCTGTAACCGGAACCGCTTCGGCTCTCTCCACTGCACTGCGCGTATCTGTCAGCAAATGAACCAAAACACTGCGCGGAATACTCTTCACCAGCGGATTCACGATAAACGCCAGCAGCGCAGGCACCGTGCGAGTTAGGGACACTGATTCATTCTGCACATAAACGCCACCGTCTTTCTCTTCGATTCGCCAATAACTAAAGAGTCGCCACATGTAGCCGTGATCGTTCCCTACTGGTCGTTCATGCTCGTTGGGAGAGTCCGCATTCTCCACTTCCGCGATGCGCGTGGACCGCGTCACCGTCTGAAAGCGCCCCGATCCAAATTGTGTATCGCGCACGTCAAAATTCGCATTCAGGATAACTGTGATGATGGAGTGATTGAAAAATTGAAAGTAAACCTTCGATTCGTCCCCGTTGCGTTCAATCAACTTCGATTTACGAATCTGCGGTTTGTAAATGTCCTCGTGACAATCGTAATCCAGCATCACTGCTTCCACTTCCTCGAAAGTTGCCCTGGGAATAAAAATCACACCTACCCAGTGATGAATCAGCCCGCTCGGAGCTTTAATCGGGCGATCGCCTTCTCGCGCGCTCATCGCCTCGATATAAACTTGCCCACTCTTAAGTTGCTCGTACGCTTCCGTCCGCCGCGCGCCAGGTAAGCGATCCACCACAAGAAACTGATCGCGCCCCATATCTTCGTCCATGCGTGCTTCCATGGCGTGAACGTAGCGGTCGAACGCAGCCACCGTGTCGGGTTTCAACTCCGTCGCGCGAGCAGCCATCCCGCCCAGATCGACCAGAATACATAGCACTACGAGGATCCGTCTCATCAGCAGCGGCCTTCGCCCTTCAATTGCCAAACACTTTACGGAATAACTGAATCGTTTCCGCAAATGCCATGTCCGTTGCCTCCGGATCGTAGCGCGGTCCTTCATCGCGCGTGAACGCGTGCTCCGCCGCGTAAAGCAGCGTCCTGTAACGCACGCCGGCCTGTCGCAGCGCCCGGTCAATCGTTTCACGCCCCGCCTCAGGAACGTGCGGGTCTTTCGTTCCAAAAATCATCAGCAACTCACCGCGAATTTCTTTCGCGCGCGCCAGCGATCCCGCATCTGCATCTTTGCCGAGCTTGCCATCATGAATACCTGTGCCGTAGTAACACACCGTGGCAAGCACATCCGGTTGAAATGCGGCGCGAAACGCTAAGTGCCCACCGATGCAGAAACCTGTCGCCCCGATTTTTCCGCGCGCGACTTTAGGATGTCGGGATAGCCAGTCCAGCCCTGCGCGGCAATCGGCATCGAAATCCGCCACCGGAGTTTTCGCTGCGTCTTGCTGCCCGCGAGTCCGTCCAGCGTCATCAAAAGGAATCACCGTTCCCGCCGCTTCGATGCGCCGGTAAATGTCCGGAGCAGCCACAACAAACCCATATCCTGCCAACCGCACGCAGGTGCGCAGCAGCGGCGGGCTCAGCTGAAAAATGTCCGAGTAGCACCAGATCCCCGGATATTTACCTTCCGCGCCCGGGGCAGCCACAAAAGTGCGCATTGGCGAACCTGCCAGAGGAATGTCCGCGTATTCAGTCTTGACGATCATTTGTTGTTCCGCGCGGCATTCTGGCCCACAGCCTGCACCCAGTCAACTAATTGCCGCCCGCTAAACGCTACATTGGAATCCATTGCCAAGAGCGCTTAATCCTCGTTCGATTGATTCATTCAACCTATAAATAGATACAAACTGATTACGCACTTCGCGGTCGGGGGCACCAGGGATATAATCTTTCTCCATTCCAAACTCAAAGAGGAATCACATCATGACTTCGAGCGAGTCTCTCCGCACCATTGCCCTGCCTACTCTGTTATTCGCTGTCGTTTTATTCTCTAGCTCTGCAGCCGCTCAGGCTCCGCCGCCTTCCAACTCAAACGACTTGCCAAGCGAGATGCCTGCGCAACTCGAGCCCGTCACCGATTCCTTTGACTACACTCGGCGCGAAGTGATGATTCCCATGCGCGATGGCACCAAGCTGCACACTGTAATCCTCATCCCCAAAGGCGCAAAAAATGCACCGATCCTTCTGACTCGTACGCCATATAACGCCACCGATCTAACTTCCCACAGTTACAGCTCGCACCTCGGCCCAAGCTTAAACGGCTACGACAATGCCCTCGAAGTTATCTTGGAAGGTGGCTACATCCGCGTCGTCCAGGACGTCCGCGGCAAATATGGCTCCGAAGGCGATTACGTTATGAATCGCCCGTTACACGGCCCCCTGAATCCCACCGCCGTCGACCACTCCACCGACACTTACGACACCATCGATTGGCTGGTCAAAAATATTTCCGAGACCAACGGAAAGGTCGGCATCCTCGGCATTTCTTACGACGGCTTCCTGCCATTAATGGCGCTCATCAACCCGCACCCCGCTCTCAAAGTTTCTGTTCCCATGAATCCCATGGTTGACGGTTGGATGGGCGACGACTGGTTCCACAACGGCGCCTTCCGCGAAGAAAATATGCCCTACATTTACGAACAGGAAGGCACCCGCAAGAATGAACAACATTGGTGGGTTAGCAATTACGACGATTACGACATGTACTTGCAAGCCGGTTCCGCTGGCGAACTCGGCCGTCGCCGCGGTCTCCAGCAAGTCGGCTTCTGGAACAAACTTTTAGCCCATCCTTCTTACGATAGCTGGTGGCAGCAGCAAGCCATGGACAAAATTCTCGCCGCGCAACCTCTCAAAGTCCCCACTATGCTGGTGCACAGCCTTTGGGATCAGGAAGACATTTATGGCGCTCCCGCCGTCTACAAAGCGATCAAGCCCAAAGACACCAGCAACAATATGGTTTTTCTGGTCATGGGCCCGTGGCATCACGGTGGAGAAATCGGCGACGGCAGCTCGCTCGGCGCTCTGAAATTCGGTAGCGATACCGGATTGTACTTTCGTAGAGAAATTCTCGCGCCATTTCTCGCTCAATACTTGAAAGACGGCGCGCCCAAATCCGACACCGCACCCGTCACCGCTTTTGAAACCGGCACGAACACCTGGCGCCGTCTATCCTCCTGGCCATACGGATGCCCCAGCGGTTGCATCGTCAAGCGCACTCCGCTCTATCTCAACGCCGGACTCAAGCTCAGTCTCACTGCGCCGACCCCATCCGATGGCGCGTCCTTCGACGAATACATTTCTGATCCCGCCAAGCCTATTCCATTTAGCGGACGCCCCAGCCACCCCATGGGCTTCGCCAATAACGTCCCGTGGGCAAACTGGCTTGTCGATGATCAGCGCGAAGTTTCCAGCCGCCCGGATGTTCTTGTCTTCGTCTCCGACACTTTAACTTCGCCGATGAAAATCAGCGGTCAACCCATTGCCAATTTAGTCGCGTCCACCAGCGGTACGGACTCCGACTGGGTTGTCAAACTGATCGATTTATATCCCGACGAAGTAGGAGCCCAGGAGGAAATGGGCGGCTACCAATTGATGATTTCTGCGGATATCTTCCGCGGCCGCTACCGCGAAAGCCTCGAAAATCCAAAACCGATCGCCTCCGACACGCCGCTGCAATATCATTTCGCGCTGCCAAACGCGAATCACGTGTTTCTACCAGGCCATCGCATCATGGTCCAAATCCAGTCCACTTGGTTCCCGCTCTACGACCGCAACCCTCAAACTTTCGTACCCAACATCTTCCTGGCTAAACCCAGCGACTACCGCAAAGCCACCCAGCGCATCTACCATGCACCCGGACAAGCGACCTTCATCGACTTGCCTCTGGTCGCAACCCCGTAATGTGTGAATGACTAAGTCAAGTGTATTCGTAACGCAGAGCGATCATGGGATCCACACCGATCCAGATCCACACCGATCCACTGCCGAAGTCAAACTGCAGTGATTTTTCTGGTACCGCGCAAAGCAACCGCTGCGATTACTGGTTTTGCGGAGCCTCGCCGAGCTGTTTCAGTTTCTCTTCCGCGCTGTCTTTAATCCCCTTGCGACGATCTTCGGGATCGGTCGTATCGGAACCCAAAAGCTGCAGCGCTTTCTTGGCATTCTCGCGTGCCAAATCCCTTTGCCCATCAGCAAAATATGCATCCGACAGGCTGTCATACACATTCGGAGAATTGGGATACGCCTCTGCATTAAGCTTCAGAATTTCAATCGCACCCTTGTTGTCTTGCGTCTGTAGATGCTCGTAGCCCATGAAGTTGACGATATCCTCGGGAAACAATTGTGCCTTGGGATCATGCTTTCGGGCTTCTTCCAGATTCTTTGCCACTTTGGCCGGGCCGCCAGGCTCGTCAATTTGATTCAGCACGCCCACTTCCTTTGGCACCGCAACCGTTTCCCTCGCGCCCGAGGCACGTCCCGGCGCCTTGATCAGTGTCGTCACATACCAGTCCACAATTTGCTCACGCATGTCCGGATGCACTTTAAACATGTCCGCTCCATGTCCCCCAGTTGCGACATGAACAAATTTCTTATCGGGATCCGCTGCAATACTGTAGAGCCACTCAATGGCTACAATCGAAGTCGGAAATTCGTCATCATCCGCCACCGCGAAAAACACCGGCAACTTAGTGGAGTCTCGCAAAAATTGACGCCCTTTCAGATCGGTATTCCCAGAGAGCAGCACTAACGACTTCACCTCCGTGTGCCGCCGCGCCGTCTGAATGGAATTATTTACTCCGCAACTCGCGCCCCCCACTCCAATCACATCGCGCGTCACTCCTGGCTGCGACACCAGGTACTGAAAAGCAGTATCTATATCGCCAGGCCATTTCTCCGCTTGAATCTGTGCCGCTTGTTGCGGTGGCAACTTATCAAACCGATCGCCACCGCTATCGCCATAGCCGCGATAGTCCAGTGTCAGCACATTGATTCCCGCCGCCGCAAGCTGCTGCGCCAAGCCGTCCCAAATTTTGCGCTGCCGGTTGCATTGATGCAAAAGCAGCACGCCCGGGCCAGGCTTCGCCGCAGCAAAATAACTCGCCTTAAGCTTCGTGCCGTCAGCCGCGGTGAGATCCACAACCTTCTCAGCGGACCAACCATTCACGCCACAGGCAAAACCGCACACTAAAAAAGTGAAAACGCGAAACGACCATCGACCCATAGCCCTTACCTCTCAAGCGACCACATCGTCACGTAACAATAATTTGACTGGCTGGTTTTACGCCTACCTGTTCTAGCAGCAGCCGCTCGCCGGCAGTCTCTCGCCCGCCACCGGAGGACCGAATGCTTCCTTCGGAATCGGCGTGCCATGCAAAGTCAGCCAGCAACGCCGCGCCACGTTGAAAAGCACCAGCACCACGCCCGTCACAAAAATAGTCATCAGTATGGAATCGAGATAACCCTGCACTTGAGTCGCCGGCTTATACGTCAGCGGCCAGAAAATATTTTTAATCGACAACACGCCCGCAGTCAGCGTGGTCGTGCCAACAAAAAGCATGGGAACCACAGTAATCCACGCATACCGCGCCTTCCCCATATTCACAAGAAACGTAGTCCCCACCGCCAACGCGATCGTCGCCAGCAATTGGTTCCCGGTTCCAAACAATGGCCACAACGTCGAAATATTGCCGGTATAAATCAGGTATCCCCACGCCAGCACCACAAAAAAAGTGGTAATCAAATTTCCAGGCAACCACGCACTATTGCCGAACGGTTTGTGTACCTTCCCCAGCAATTCCTGCAAAACGTAGCGCGCCACCCGCGTCCCGGTATCGATCGTCGTCAAAATAAATAGTGCTTCGAACATGATCGCGTAGTGATACCAGTAGCCCATCAATCGCGTCATGCCTGGAATACCTCTAAAAATTTGCGCCATGCCCACCGCCAGCGACACCGCTCCGCCGGTACGCCCCGCCAACTTTTCACCGACTTCGCTCGAAAACAAGTCCAGGTTCACGGTGTGCATGCCCAGCCGCCCAAAAACATCCGCCGGCACATTGATCCCGAAATAATCGCCCGGATACAAAGAACACGCCGCGATAAGCGCCAGCACCGCAACCAGGCTTTCCGCCACCATCGCGCCATAACCGATAAACCGCGCATCCGTTTCTTTGTCCAACATTTTCGGCGTAGTCCCCGAACTCACTAGCGAATGAAATCCCGAAATCGCTCCGCACGCGATCGTCACAAAAAGAAAAGGAAACAACTGTCCTTTAATGATTGGTCCGCCGCCGTGAACAAAAGGCGTGAACGCCGGAAAGCGAATGTCCGGATGCACCACGAATACGCCGATCACCAGCAAAAAAATCGTCCCCAGTTTCACGTATGTCGACAAATAATCCCGCGGCTCCAGCAGCAACCACACCGGCAACACTGACGCCACGAATCCGTAAATCGCCATCAAATAGGTGATCTGATGCGCACTAAAAGTCAGCGATGATGCCCATTGTGATTGCGCAAACCAATGTCCGCCTACCACACTAGCCAACAAAAGGACTACACCCGCCGCACTCGGCACTCCGACTTTAATCTGCCCCGGGCTGCTCTTGAACATGTACAGCCCCATGAAAATCGCGATCGGAATCGTCATCCCAATCGTAAACACGCCCCACGGACTGTTCGCCAGCGCATTAACCACCACAATTCCGAGTCCCGCCAACGTAACCAGTAGAATCAACAACACTGCGAACATCGTCACCAATCCAGTAAATGTACTCACTTCCGTGCGCGCCACATCCGCCAGCGATCGTCCCTTATGCCGAATCGACGCCACCAACACAATGAAGTCTTGCACGCATCCGGCTACCACCGCTCCAATCAAAATCCAGATAAAGCCCGGCGCGAATCCAAACTGTGCAGCCAACGTCGGGCCCACCAAAGGCCCCGCTCCAGCAATCGCCGCAAAATGATGACCGAAGAGAACCCACTTTGGCGAAGGCACATAGTTGTGTCCGTCCTCATACACATGCGATGGAGTTACGCGCGCATCGTCCAAAGCCAGAGCCTTGGCAGCAATGAATGCGCTGTAGTAACGATAGCCAATTGCATACACGCAAAGTGCAGCTAGAAGAACGGGGAAGGTATTCACCGGCGTCGCCTCGTGAGATTCCTTACGTCATCAGCCAAAAAAACGCCGACAACTGTGACCTTTTATCACAACTCTTACGCAGCGGCTTCGCGATTTTCGTCTCGACTGCTAACTTTGTTCCTGTATACCGCGCTTGCGAGTTTCACATCCACTTCAGCAAGCTCATTGGCCGCCTCAAGCAAGGGCTCCAGTCGCTACCATTTTTGGTAGCCCACTAAATCTCCAAAAAAACCAAACGAACTCTTGACATTCATGTTTCTGCACGTATAAAACGAGGCACTTAGGGCCCGTTTCAATGTGATTATCTGACCCGCTCGACGTCGCTGGGTCACAGGGGGGTAATTTCGATGACCGGGAAACAGCATAAGCTATGGGTGTGTTCAGCGTTTGTTCTGTTGTCATCCACACTATGTTCGGGACCCGCGCTTGCCCAGTCGCAGAATACCAACCAGAATTCTGCAACTCCGCTCGTCCGCGTTCTCCAGGCCAAGGGCATCCTCACCGCTGAGGAAGTAGCGCAACTAACTCAAGCTTCGTCTGCCAACGATGCCGATTCGCGCTTAGCCAAGCTGCTCCTCACTAAAGGCATCATCTCGCAGGCCGATTACAATCAAATGCTGGGCGACCCGTCCGTAGTCACCGCCTCCTCGCCGAGTTCCACTTCCGTTAGCCTGGTTCCCGCCGTCTATCATGTCCCCGGAAGCGCTGCTGCGGCTCCTGCTGCGGCTCCCGCGGTCGCTTCTGCTGTAGCCTCCAACGCCCCGGTTGTCACCGTCGATTCTGACCAGCAACAGGTGCCTCCCAGTCAGACTGCTTCGGTGTCACCAACAACTATCTCCGCCGCGAACCCGATCCGACCTCTCCCGGTAGGCGGCATTAAAAAAGGTGAACTCAAACCGGCCATCACCGTTGCCGGTGTGGGTATAACTCCTTACGGCTTCCTGAAAGCTACGTTTGTCCACGACAGTTCCTCGCCCGGCGGCGATGACTTCCCCCTCCCCGGCTTTCTGGGCGATACCGGCCCAAATGGCGCGCCTGAATTTCATGTGAAGGCGCGTGCCAGCCGCTTCGGCACTAATTTCGAGTGGGGAGATAGCAATCCCAATCTCACCGTGACTGGAAAAGTTGAGTTTGATTTTGAAGGAAATTTCAATCGCTCCGATAACAGAAATCTTTCCTCCATCCGCTCATCCAATCCGTCTATTCGTTTGGCCTTTGGTCGTATCGACTACAAATTCAGCAACGCCGACACTTTCTCCGCTCTATTTGGCCAGGATTGGACTCCGTTTACCTCCTCAACCCTCCCCAATATCTTGGAAACCACCGGGGTCGGTATCGGGTTCGGCGTTCTCTGGGAACGCGCGCCGCAAATGCGCTTTGGATGGACACACAATTTCGGCGCCTTTCAGTTAATGCCGGAGATTGCCGTGGTCCTTCCAGCCCTGGGCGACGTGCCCTCCGCAGCCAATCTCTCCAACCAGTTGGGCTACGGTGAACGACAAGGTCCAGACAGCGGCTCGCCGCAACTTGAAGGCCGCCTCGTTGGGCAATGGCAGTTGGATCACGCTCCGGGCGTTGCCCCTGCTGAACTCATCGTCAGCTTTGAAGAAGCCAGCCGCACCGCCATTGTCCTCGGATCCGCGGTTCCTGCCGCATACCACGCAGCGTTCCCGACAGGTGCCAGAGTGGGCAGCCCCACCAACGGCGTAACTTTCGAGTGGCAATTGCCCACTCATTGGGTCACGCTGATCGGCAAAGTCTATAGTGGCAGTGACCTGCGATATTATTTCGGCGGGCAGCTCTTCTCGAATTACAACAGCGTTTTTGGACTCAAAAACACCGCGGACGCGCTTTCCATCGATGGAGGCTCCACTGTGGTATTTGGCACTAACGCCAGCGGCAACGCTGTCGTAGCCCCGGAGCTTCCCGTTCGCGCCCGTGGTGGCTTCGCTCAAATCGGCCTGCCCCTATCCCGTTGGTTTGGGATGGATCCCGAAGGCCGTAATGCTGGTTGGTCCCTCTACGGCATGTATGGCACCGACCAAGCCAATACCAACGATCTCGCTAAAGCCGCTCCCGGGGGCTCCCGCGCCCGCAGTGACATGACCGTAGGCACCCTCAACTACAAACTTAACAAGTGGGTGTCCTTCTCCTTCGAACAGTCCCTCTATCGCACCCGCGCCAATACCGCCGTTCCAGACCTGCCTTTATTCATGGGTCGGCCCCAGCATGAGTGGCGCGATCTTCGCAGCGAAGGCGGAGCCATCTTCAGCTTCTAACCGCACGCAAAAGGGGAGCGGGCGCACATACGCTCGCTCCCCTCATAGCTACAGGCTGGCCGCCAACAAGATGGACCAACACCGCGTGGCAAGTCTCGTGGCACAGCTTTCCTGTCCGATACTCTATTCTTCATCCACTTCACAGCATATAAACTGTGCACCGAGCTATGTCAGCTGAACATCAATCCAAAGCAGCCTCATTTCTTCTAACCCATCCTCTGGCCGCGTACTTTTTGTTGACCTTCACCATTTCTTGGGTCGGCGCTCTCGCTGTAGCCGCTCCTCACCTCTTGCGCCACGAACCTCTGCCAATACTCACTGGCATTCTAATGTTTCCAGTAATGCTCCTGGGACCCAGCCTTAGCGCCATTTTTCTCACTTGGTTCGCTGCGGGTAGACTCGGCTTGCGCGAGCTCTTTTCCAGATTGCTGCGAGCAAATATTCCTCTCCGTTGGTATGCCGCGCTGCTCATTCCCCCGATTCTCGTTCTAACTCTTCTCCTCACGCTAAAAACATTTCTTTCCCCGGTTTATACGCCCAATCTCTTTCTAATGGGTGTCTTGTTCGGCGTCCCCGCCGGACTCTTGGAAGAAATCGGCTGGACTGGCTTCGCCTTTCCCAAAATGTCTTCGCAACACAATGCGCTCGGCGCGAGTATCTTGCTCGGACTGCTTTGGGGCTTGTGGCACTTGCCGGTCGTCAATTACCTCGGAACCGCCACGCCCCATGGTGCATACTGGTTCCCGTTTTTCTTGGCCTTCGCTTTCGTCATGACTGCCATGCGCGTTCTAATTTCCTGGCTCTACATCAATACAAAAAGCGTCCTGATCGCTCAGCTCATGCACATAAGCTCCACCGGCTCCTTGGTCATCTTCAGCCCTCCCGCCGTCTCCGCCCGCCAGGAAGTCCTGTGGTACGCACTCTATGGTGTCGCGTTATGGCTCGCCGTTCTGATCGTAGTAAAGAAGTTCACCACCCGCCTCGCAGCCTAACCGCATTACAAAATCGCGTGGACGGTGATTTATGGAGCAGGTTTACGCGGTTCTTCTTTCCCGTAACGTTTTGGCATGTAGTCATCCGGGAGTTGCCTGATCACGTCGTGCGCAGGACCAACAAGCCAGATACTCTCTTTAGCCATGCAAGACTCCGGGCGCGGCTGTTCTTCGCCTTCATCGAAATACGGTCCTGCTTTGACAATAATTCCGCCATCCTCGAAAAACCCCACCGGTTGGTACACCCCAATGCATTCTTTGCCCGCATGTTTGCGAAATGCTTCATCAACGAGGGATTCGCTGGACAGCGTCCGAGAATCACCGTCATAAACCCGAATCACAGTCCCACCGAAATCAGAACCATAGCCCCACACGCCTTCGCCTATTAACAGCTGGTGCCCTTCCCGAGACCAATCTACCAGGCTAATACTGTTGCCGGAGAGGCCAGGCCTGGGCAACACACTCACGACCTGCCGAAAGTTCTCGTTCCGCTCGTCCGCCACAAAGAGCCCGGTCTCGTTCTCGCATTCCACATCCTCATCGCCTTGGCCATTCTTCCTTTTATGCGTGACGGCCGTAGTCTCGGCGTACGCTCGGTATCTGCCGTCTGGCGATTCGAGCACGAAGGTTCGCCTTTTAGCTGGGCCAACTAGCTTGCCCGACTCCATGTCAAAGCAACTAGCGAAAGAGTCTCCACCGGGGACCTTGCTGGAAGACTTAGCGTTAGTTTGAGCGTACACATACACGCACAAATCCCACCCCAACCCAACAATTAGTATTGGGATTAAGCTGGTCGCCGATATTCTGAACGTCATTCTCGTACTTCCTGTCCCATTCTTTTAGTCGCCTGCATCCCAGGTTGCCCGCTTTGCCGTGCGATAATCACATGAGGAGCGTCTTGGTTGTCATAAAAAGTCTCAGTACAGTTTGTCGATAATCGCAGCCTGACATTGTCCTCAGCTTCACCCATCGCATTTGAAGTGCTATTAATTACTTTAACTTTATATAAGCATGTAGTAACATGGCCCATGGTCCGCGCCCCGCAATCCTCCCTGACTGTCTCCGTTGTCGAATATTTGTGCCCTTCTTGCTATAGTGCCGTGTACCTCGTTATGTTAACTAGCTACTACTTTGTTTTCAGCATCTTGCAGACTCTTTGGGGTTTTGGCACCACTTTTTGCAGGCCCAATCCTTTGTTTTCATCACCTTACAGACTCTTTTGGGAGAAAACGGGGGGTGAGGTAAACCCCAAGGCCGCTGTGGTTCAGCTTTTCCGCACTCTCGGGCGCACTCCCGCGGGCGCCCGGGACCCTCTATGTCTAGGTTATTCAAGGTATTTGTTGCCGCATCAACGTTGTGTTACGCTGTGCCAGCGAAACGCTCCGGCACCAGACGCGTAAGTTCCCGCTCACGCCAGAGGTTCTCTCCCGCACCAGTCCCTGCTCAGCGCCACAGGGCGCGTATCTGCCTCCAGGGACTGCGACGGAAGCACCGGGTCGTTCATCGCCAAATGAAAAGGACGTAACCACGCTATGCCTGCCACCCAGCCAGCGCCGCGCGCCGAAAAGCAACCTATGGAAATTAAGCTTGCGCATTCGCCGGATTCCGACGATGCCTTCATGTTTTACGCCTTGGCCACCCACAAGCTTTCCACTCCGGGCTACAAATACACCCACATCCTTTCCGACATCCAGACTCTCAATGAGGCGGCCTTAACCGAAACCTACGACGTCACCGCTGTCAGCTTCGCCGCCTATCCGTCTCTTCGCGATAAGTATGTCTTGCTCGACTGCGGTGCTAGCTTTGGCGAAAATTACGGCCCCATCGTGGTGGCTTCCAAGCCCCTGCGAAAAAACGAACTCGCCGGCAAGCGTATCGCGATCCCCGGATTGAAAACCACAGCATATCTCACGCTTAAACTCTTTCAGCCCGATTTCGAAGCCGTGGTCATGCCCTTCGACAAAATTCTTGACGCCGTTCAAGCGGACGCCGTGGACGCCGGCCTGCTTATTCATGAAGGGCAGCTGCTTTTCCCGAAACTCGGTCTGCATCGCGTCATCGATCTCGGCGTCTGGTGGCATGAGCAGACCAATCTTCCCCTGCCGCTCGGGGGGAATGCCGTGCGTCGGGCCCTCGGCCCTCAACTGGGGCGCCAGATCGCGCGTACCATCCGCGATAGCGTGGAATACGGCCTCGAACATCGCGAAGAAGCCCTCAATTACGCCATGCAATTCGCCCGCGACATGGAAACCGACACCGCCGATAAATTTGTCGCCATGTACGTCAACAGATGGACCCTGGGCTACGGCGATCGCGGCAAACATGCCGTCACCGAATTGATCAATCGCGGCACCGCCGCAGGCCTGCTCCCCGGGCCTCCATCCGTTGAATTCCTCAGCGAAGCATAAATGCCACCACATCCGCTGCCCGCCTCTCGACGCCGAGCACCGGGTATCTCACACGCCAAATTTTCGTGCGCGAATTTTGGTATTACCCGTCGCGCCACTCATTTTGTTTCCGCAAAAAAAACTAAGTCCGCCTTCCGCTGCAGTTTTCTTCTGACATTTGTTCTGTTGCTCCCGACCGCTCACAGCCATGCGCAAACCGCTGCCGAACTCCAGCACCACCCTGCGAACCACGCAAACATGTCGGACACCTGGCCGCTGCAAGCGGTCCGCGGTTCGCACGCCATGGTCGCCACTGACGAGGTGCTTGGATCGGAGGCCGGCGTTGCAATTCTGAAGCAGGGTGGCAATGCCGTGGATGCTGCCGTGGCTGTCGCCTTCGCGCTCGCGGTCGTCGAGCCGGCCGCAGGAAATATCGGTGGCGGCGGATTTATGCTCGTGCGTCTCGCCGACGGCAAAACTAATTTCTTCGACTATCGCGAAGTGGCTCCCGCCAAAGCCACCCGCGACATGTACATCCAGGACGGCAAACTCATTCCCGACGCCAGCACCCTCGGTTACCGCTCAGTCGCCGTGCCCGGTACGGTCGCTGGTCTGGAATTGGCGCTGAAAACTCACGGCACCATGACGCTCGCCCAAGTGATGGGCCCTGCCATTCACTTGGCCAAAGACGGATTTCCCATCACTGAAAAACTTGTCCGCGAATTCGACGAAGAAAAATCCAACCTGGAAAAATTCTCTGTCAGCAAACGCATATTTCTAACCAACAGTCGGAATCAAAATCAGGTGTACCAAGTCGGAGACATCTTCCGCCAGCCGGAACTAGCCGCCACTCTCGAACGCATCGCCAAAAACGGCGCCACCGACTTTTATCGCGGCCAGACTGCGCGGATGCTCGTGGCAGACCTGCAAAAAAATGGCGGCATCATCACTGCCGAGGACTTGGCGAATTATCGGCCGAAAATCCGCGAAGTTCTCTGCGCTCACTATCAGATCGAAACCCACGGCTGGGACGTTCTCACTTCGCCGCCTCCCAGCTCCGGCGGCGTCGCGATCATTGAAGCCCTTAACATCCTCAAACAAGCGCAGCTGAATGGTTGGGACGATTTGCAAAGCGTCCGCATGGTGCTGGAAGCCATGCGCCGGGTGTTCGCGGATCGCGCCGCTTACTTGGCCGATCCTGATTATTCAAATGTTCCTGTCGCTGGTCTCACTAGCGAGTGTTATGGTCAGGAACTATTCGCCACCATCGATCCCCAGCGCGCATCTTCAAGCAAGGAAATCAAAGCCGGCACACCGCACGCCTGCGGAATTTCCGCCGGTCCATCCATCGCGCCCAACACGGCGGTAAGCCTCGGCGAAGGTCCACACACTACGCACTTCTCGGTAGTGGATGCCGCAGGCAACGCCGTGGCCAGCACCTACACACTAAATGACAGCTACGGATCGCACGCCACCAGCTCCGCCGGATTTTTGCTCAATGACGAAATGGATGACTTCACCACGCAACCTGGCGTGCCCAATGCGCTCTTCGGCTTGATACAATCCGACGCCAATGCCATTGCTCCCGATCATCGCCCGCTCAGTTCCATGACCCCCACCATACTGTTGCGCGACGGCAAATTGAGCTTTGTTACCGGCTCACCGGGAGGCCCCACGATAATTTCCGCAACACTCTTGAGCGTCATCAACTGGATGCGTCTCGGAATGGACGCGCAAGCAGCGATAAATGCCCCGCGTTTTCATCATCAATGGTTGCCGGATGTAGCCGTTCTGGAAAAGGGATTTTCTCCGGTATTCGAGCAGGCCCTAAATGCCAATGGCTATGCCACTAAACGCAAGGGACACATCGGCCTGGTAAATGCCATTGGCATTGACGCGCAGAATGGCGACCGCCTCGGGGCCGCTGATCCACGAGACCACGGTTCGGCCATTGGCTACTAGCTTGAACGCCGAACGGAAATGTTTTGCTGAACACTCTTGTTATTCTCGCGTCAGCGACGCCAACTCTTCAAAGCGTTGCGCATTTCTAGGAATATAATTCTCAGGACAGCTTATGCGCCGACTCCTCTCCTCTTACTGTTTTATTTCTCGCAAAGTCACTCCTGAACTTTTGGGACAGATTGCCCGTGCCGGCTTTGAAGGCTTGGAACTTTTTTGCTCACGCAGTCATTTCGATTACACCTCACGCGCCCAAATCCAGGCCATGGCAGAAGCTCTCAACACCCAGAAACTTACGCTCGAATCGCTGCACGCTCCGAATAGCCGCGATCTCAGTGCTACCCGTGAGGGCGGTACGCCGCTCTCCATCTGCGAGGTCGAGCGCGTACGCCGCATTGAAGCCATGGATGAGTTGAAGCGCGCCATCGATGTCGCTGAAGATTTACCGTATTCGCGCATGATTCTGCACATGGGCGGCTCGCGGGAAACCGCCGACCCGCGTAAACGCGACGCCGCGTTCAGCACCCTTGAGCATCTCGTTCTTCACGCCCATCATTGCGGCGTGACTCTGTGTCTCGAAAATACCCCCAGCGAAATGGGCGATCCGGCCTATTTGCGCACGTTTGTGGATGAGACGCGGCTGTCCGGCTTGCGCTTTAATTTTGACATCGGCCATGCACATCTTTGCGATGGGCCCGCGGAAGAACGCATCGAAAAATGTTTTGAGCCCATGCGCGATCTCGTCGCCAGCGTTCACTTGCACGACAATCACGGAGAAAAAGACGAGCATCTTCTGCCCTATCTTGGCACCATCGACTGGCCCGCAGCTATCAAGTTGCTCAAGACTTCTCCCGAAGGCGACCAACTTCCTATCGTGCTCGAATTAAAAGAAAAAACCGGTCATGACGCGCCCGCCGCAGTCCAATTGCTGGAATCCGCGCGCGAAGCCATGGACAAATTTGAAGAAGAATGGGGCTAGCCCTCAAAGGCTGTCGACTTTTCAACTTTTCAAGCCGCCACTGCTAAAATACTTGTGAGCAAATAATCTGCTTGGATTCGGCCCTGTCTGCAATGCCCGCTTGGATCGGCCGCGAAGATTTGCGAATTCAGGAAAACTAACGAATGACGATTATTTCTATCGAAGAAGCCGGTAAGTATGAGGGACAGGAAGTCACGATACGTGGCTGGCTCTACAATTTGCGCGAATCGGGCAAGTTGATGTTTCCGATTTTTCGCGACGGGACCGGAATCATCCAGGGCGTGTGCGCGCTCAAGGAAAATCCTGAAGCGTTTGAAGCATTGAAAGGTCTCACGCAGGAATCCAGCGTCATCGTCACCGGGAAAATTCGTGCCGAGCAGCGTGCTCCGGGCGGATTTGAGATGGGCGTTTCACAGATTCAGGTGCTTCAGAAAGTTTCGGAAGTGCAGCCCTATCCCATTCAACTCAAGGAGCACGGTGTCGATTTTCTTCTCGATCATCGCCACCTGTGGATTCGTACTCCGCGGCAAGCCAGCATTTTACGCATACGCGCGGAAGCCATTCGCGCGGCGCGAAATTTCATGGATAGTCAGGGCTACATTCTAACGGACGCTCCGATGTTCACGCCGGCAGCTTGCGAAGGCACCTCCACGCTTTTTGAAGTGAATTACATTGACGACCAGAAAGCGTATCTGACGCAGAGCGGCCAGCTTTACATTGAAGCTACCGCGATGGCGCTTGGCAAGGTGTATACCTTCGGCCCTACGTTTCGCGCGGAAAAATCGAAGACCCGGCGCCACCTCACGGAGTTCTGGATGCTCGAGCCGGAGGCCGCTTACGCTGAACTTGGCGACATGATGAACCTTGCCGAGGGACTGGTGAGTGCCGTGGTGCAATCGGTGCTGAAAAACAAATCACGCGAACTCGAAATGCTGAAGCGCGATACAAAAAAACTGGAAAATGTGAAGCCGCCTTTTCCGCGCATCAGTTATGAAGAAGCTATCGGCATTCTCAACAAACACAACAATCCCACACAGTTCGGCGACGACATTGGCGGCGATGAAGAGACTATCGTCTCCAACGAATTTGACCGGCCCGTCATGGTCCATCGCTACCCGGCATCCATTAAAGCTTTTTACATGCAGCCGGATCCGCAGCGCCCCGATCTCGCGCTCGCGTTCGACATGCTGGCCCCTGAAGGTTACGGAGAGATTATCGGCGGCAGCCAGCGCATTCATGATTACGATTTGCTGGTGAAGCGCCTGCACGAATACCAGCTGCCGGAAGAACCGTTTCAGTGGTATCTCGACCTGCGCCGCTATGGCAGCGTGCCGCATGCAGGATTTGGTCTTGGCCTTGAACGCACCGTGGCGTGGATTTGCGGAACGGAGCACATCCGGGAAGTGATACCCTTTCCGCGCATGATTTACCGGGTATATCCTTAATATCCGCGACAGAAAGAACACTATATGGGGCAAAAAGTCAGGATTATCGGTGTGCCCATGGACCTGGGGCAGAGCCGCCGCGGTGTCGATATGGGCCCGTCGGCATTACGTGTCGCGGGATTGCAGGCGCGTCTCAAGCAACTCGGTCATCAGGTCGAAGACATCGGAAACATCCCCGTCAAGCAACCAGAAGAAATGCCGGTCGGTGAAAAGCGCGCCAAGTACATGGCGGAAATCGCCGAAACCTGCAAAGACCTGGCTGAAATTGTCCAAAAATGCCTGGAAGAAGATTTCGTGCCGCTGGTTCTCGGAGGTGATCACTCCATTGCCGCCGGCGCTGTATCCGGCGTGGCCTCGTATTTCCGCAAAGAGAAAAAACAAATTGGCTACATCTGGCTCGATGCGCATGGCGACATGAACACTCCGGAATCTTCGCCATCGGGAAACGTGCATGGGATGCCGTTGGCCGCGGTGATGGGTTACGGCGCGCCGGAGCTGGTTGATCTGCTCGGTTTCAAACCAAAAGTGGAACCGCAAAATATTGTTCTGGTTGGCGTTCGCGACCTGGACCTTCAGGAGCGGCGTCTGGTCAAAAAATCCGGCGTGCGCGTATTTACCATGCGCGATATCGACGAGCGGGGCATGCGCGAAGTGATGGCCGATGCTCTCAAGTACGCCACGGATGATACCGATGGAATTTCAGTCAGCCTGGATATGGATTTCGTCGACCCATCCGACGCACCCGGTGTCGGTACACCTGTGCGCGGAGGCGTAACTTACCGTGAAGCTCACCTGGCTATGGAAATGATTGCGGATAGCGACGCCATGGCGTCTATGGAGGTGGTGGAAATTAATCCAGTGATTGACGAGCACAACCGGACTGCGCTGCTAGGCGTGGAATTGATTCTCTCCGGCCTGGGGCAAAAAATCCTGTAGGACTAAATATTAATACTTGCCAGCGTCGTCTGAAATCCCGAAAAGAAAAACCGCGTAGTTCGCGGCAACCGTCCAAACTTTTTATCCGCCGAGAGCGCCGCTCGCGCCTTCCGGGAGCTCGATCTGATACTTGGTGCGCGCTTTTTCTTGGTGCTGCTCCAGGGCCAGATCAATCAATTTGCTGACTAATTCGCGGAAGGGAATGCCGTTCGCTTCCCACAATTTCGGGTACATGCTGATAGAAGTGAAACCGGGAATGGTGTTCACTTCGTTCAGGAAGATTTTTCCGCCGCGCTTTTCGATAAAAAAGTCCACGCGAGCCATTCCGCTCAATTCCAGCGCGCGAAAGGCTGTTACCGCCATCGATTGAACTTTCTTCACTTCCGATTTCTTCAATTTCGCCGGGATGAGTAGCTGGGTGCCTTCTTCCAGGTATTTCGCGGCATAATCGTAAAACTCCCGATGCGGCACGATTTCGCCGGGAATGGATGCACGCGGATCGTGATTGCCCAGAACCGAAACTTCAATTTCGCGAGCACTTACCGCGCGCTCCACCATAATTTTCATCGCGAATTCCGCGGCCAAATCCAGCGCGGCGCCCAGCTCCGCGCGAGAATGTACCTTAGTCATGCCCACCGAGGAGCCGAGCGTGGCTGGCTTCACAAAAACCGGGTATTTAAATTTTTTCTCAATCGCGCGGCGGATTTCTTTTGGCTGGCGTTCCCAGTCCGCGCGTTGCACCGCGATCCACGGTACTACGGGGATCCCGGCCACCTGCATCAATTTTTTAGCCACATCTTTGTCCATGCCAATCGCGGAGCCCAAAACTCCAGCGCCCACGAATGGCAACCCGGCAAGCTCCAGCAGACCTTGCATAGTGCCATCTTCGCCGAAGGTTCCGTGTATCACTGGAAACACCACATCCAATTTTTGCCCGCGCGGACTTCCGTCGAGCGGCATCAACGCCGATTCAGTGGGGTCGGCACTCATGAGCACGCGCTGGCCAGTCCGCAAGACTTCTGGCAGCATTTTTTGTGCGCCTGCGCCGATTAACCAGTGGCCTTCCTTGGTAATGCCGATGGGGACCACTTCGTATTTTTGAGGATCGAGCCCGCGAATGATGGAGGCGGCGGAGGCCAGCGAAACTTCATGTTCGCCGGAACGGCCGCCAAAGAGCACGCCGACGCGCAGCTTTCGTGAATGACCGTTCAGTGGTACTTGCATTCGCTTAGGATGGACTATTCCGGCGGGAAACTTAAGGACTTGTCTTTGGTAAGCACCCAAACGCTTACTACCCTGGTTTTACGGCTTTTTTCCTCGTCGCCGGCATCGGGGAGGGGTGAAAAGGGACTGATCGCTACCCGCACGGCAATAGCGTTCGCTTTTGGTGGCGCATTTACTTTCAAAATTTTATAGCTCTTCACCGGGCCGTAGTAGCCTTGTGGGCCCCAATCGGCCATGAAATCTTTCATGGCGTAACTGGGTCCAGGTTTCCACAAGCGGTAAGCGGTGTCGGTATCTCCAGCGACCAGCGCGTCAAAGAAATGTTCGGCGGCGCGTCTTTCGGGATAGTAGCGAAACGCAAAATATAAAAGAACGACGACGAAGAGAGCTAACGCCCCAATCGTAAAAGCCATGGCACGGGATTTAGTAGATTTTTCGGCAGGTGGATCAAATAACGTCATGGTTTTCTCCTGCCCCGCGAGCAGTGAAAATCAGTATAGCGTAAGCGTGCATTTCTTCGAGCAAGCAGTCGGGGAAGTAATCAGCTGACGGGTGGAGAGCCTGGCATCAAGTCGGGCTGCGCGAGAGAACGAAGAGAGATTTCTCCGCTCCGCGAAAATGCGTCGGTCTGCTTCGGTCGAAATGACAAGTTTGCAGCGATGAGGTGGATGGAACTCGAAAATTCCTGAAACTAATCGGTGGCAGTCTTCGCTTCTTCCGGCAGCATTACCGGGATGTCATCGCGAATGGGATAGACCCGCTTGCATGCCTGGCATTTAAGTCCCGAGCCATCGGGCAAGAGCTTTACAGGAGCTTTGCACAGAGGGCATACCAAAATATCCAGCAAATCCTGTCGCACTGCCATGCCCAAGCCTCCGTAAAGAAGTGTGACGCGAATGCGACTTTATCAAAGTGGCGGGACGCGCGGCAAACCGCTTTTCGCATCCGCTTTTCCCTGCCTAAGTGAACATATAGAATGCGCTGATGATCCAGGCGGTCGAAATTGTTTTTCTGACGATGCTGCTTTTTGTGGTGGTTTTCGCCGCACTGGCGCGTAAGTTGCAGACCCCGTATCCGATTGTGCTGGTGGTAGCGGGACTGATCTTGGGCTTTATGCCGGGAATCCCGAGGATTCCTTTAAATCCCGATGTAATTTTCCTGCTGGTCCTGCCGCCGCTGCTGTATTCCGCGGCGTGGCTTACCTCGTGGCGAGAATTCAAATACAACCTGGTGAGCATACTTCTACTGGCATTCGGGCTGGTGGGATTCACGGTGTTGGGCGTGGCGTATCCCGCGCACTGGTTGTTTCCAGGATTCGACCTGCGGCTTGGATTCGTGTTGGGAGCAGTCGTTGCAACAACGGACGCGATAGCGGCTACAGCGATATTCAAGAGAGTAGGGCTACCCAAAACGATCGTCGATGTTCTCGAAGGCGAGAGTCTGATGAATGACGCGACCGGGTTGCTCGCGCTCGAATTCGCGGTGGCGATGGTTGTAACAGGGCAAACACCGACTGTTGCGTCCGGGGTGTTGCGACTGACTTATCTGATCGTTGCGGGGCTGGCGATCGGACTGGTTGTGGGATTACTCGTCAAGTGGATTGAGTCGCACATTGATGATGGTCCAATCGAGATTGTGATCAGCATTTTGATTCCTTACTCGGTGTACCTTGCCGCAGAAGTGGTCCACGCGTCGGGAGTAATGGCGGTTGTGGCCTGTGGATTGTATTTGAGCCGACAGAGTTCTCAGATGTTTTCCGCGAGCGTGCGGCTGCAAACCTGGGCGGTGTGGGATTCCATGACGTTCGCGATTAATGGTTTGGTGTTTGTGCTGATCGGGTTGCAGCTGCCATATGTGCTAGCCGGGATTCGGGAATATGGCGTGCGCCAACTGGTGCTGTACGGAGTGTTATTCAGCGTAATCGTGATCGTGTTGCGCCTTTTGTGGATGTATCCCGGAGCGAATCTCGCTTATTTCGTGCGCTCCCGTTTTCTTCATCAGAAGAATCCGCGTCCGACTCCAAAACAAATTTTTGTTGTGGGCTGGACGGGCATGCGTGGAGTAGTCGCCTTGGCGGCGGCAATTTCTTTGCCGGAAACGCTTGCGAATGGCAACGAATTCCCGGAGCGGAATTTGATTATATTTCTGACCTTCAGCGTTATTTTTGTGACTCTCGTGCTGCAAGGGCTCACGCTGCCTCCGCTGATCCGGATGCTAGGGCTAGCAACGGGGCATGGAACTGATGCCGAAGAAGAAGAGGAAGCCCGGAGAATTATCACTAGCACAGCAATCGCGCATCTCGAAGAAGCTCGTGGACAAGACGTTTCGGAGTTCGACTCTGTGTATGACGAGATTGCGCGTCGTTATGCGCGGCGGCTTGCGAGTCTGACTAAAGAAGGCACTGAGGGTGATGCCATGAGCAATCGGGAGTTGGAACGCTATCGCACCATTCTGGGAGAACTCTTACCGCTGGAACGAAAGACCGCGGTTCGGCTACGGAATGAAGGGCGGATCAATGACGAAGTCCTGCGCAAGATCGAACATGAATTGGATTTGAGTGAATCGCGATTGGCGCTGAGCTAGGACTGGGTCGTGCGCGAGTTCGAGGGCTGACCCGCAGAAATATCCAAGGCAGCTCATGGGGGGCTCTCAATCGGGTTCCTGGTGGGTAACGATGTGAACATCCACGGCGGGAGCGTCGCGCAAAAAGCGGTGAATGGCCGATAAGTAGAAAAGTTTGCGTAAGCCTTTCACATCGGCACGACCAAAAATTACTTGCGTGACATGTTTTTCGCGGGCGAATGCTGCCATGGTATCCGCGACGCTCTTACCTTTGATGCGCACGACTTTTGCGCCCAGGTCTCCGGCAAAGCGGATATTGGCTTCTAAAGATTTGAGACTGTGCCCTTGATTTTCGGCGCCGGTGTCCACGTGAACGACGTAGAGTTCTGCATCCAGGCGCCTGGCCATGCGCGCGCCGCGTGCGATCAAATATTGACCAGAGGGATTCGAACTGATGCAAACGGCCAATCTTTCGCGTACCGGCCAGGTTTTTTCTATGTCCTTGGCGGCCATGTAGGATTCCAGGCTGCGATCGACGTGTTCGGCCACCTGGCGGAGGGCCAGTTCGCGCAGGGCAATTAAATTGCCACGGCGAAAAAAATTGTGCAGGGCCTGATGCACTTTGTGTTTGGAATAAACATCCCCGCGCTCCATGCGTTGTTGAAGCGCTTCCGGGGTGAGGTCCACCATGACGGTTTCATTAGCCATTAAGGGAACCCAGTCGGGGACGGTTTCGCGCACGGTGACGCCGGTGATGCTGTGGACGGTGGGAGCGAGGCTTTCCATGTGTTGAATATTTAAAGTGGAAAGCACATCTATTTTGGCGTTGAGAAGTTCCAGTAGGTCTTCATAGCGCTTGCGATGCTTGCTGCCGGGAATGTTGGTGTGGGCCAACTCATCAACCAGAACAACGGCAGGGCGGCGGGCGATGATGGCGTCCACGTCCATCTCTTCGAACATGGTGCCTTTGTATTCGATGCTGCGACGGGGCACAGTTTCCAACTCCGGCACGAGGTCTTCAACGCCTTTGCGGCCGTGCGTTTCGATGAAGCCGATCACCACGTCTTCACCGCGATTGTGGCGGCGGATTCCTTCGCTCAACATGCTGTAGGTTTTTCCCACGCCGGGCGCATAGCCAAGGAAAAGTTTGAAGATGCCCTTGGATTTTTCCGGCGCGCTAGCTTTCTCCAGCCAGTCTTCAGGTGTTTTCGGCATTGGGCGTCTTAAACCATCCAGGTCTGAGCGGCTGAGCTAGAATACTGCGGTGTTCTCACGGCTTCCTATTCGCTTCCTGCACGCCGTTGTAGCGTTAGGTATTTTGGCCCTTATTACGTTTGTTTATCACGACCTCTTGCGAGTAAATCAAACCACCGTAGCACTTACTTTTGTCGTTGCGATTTTAGCAGTTTCGACCTTTTGGGGCTTCACGGTTTCCGCTTTCATGTCGTTGGCGGCGATGCTGGCGTTCAATTATTTTTTTCTTCCGCCGGTTGGGACATTCACCATCGCCGACCCGCAAAATTGGGCAGCGCTGTTTGCCTTTCTGGCAGCGTCGCTTATCGCCAGCCAACTCGCGGCGCGCGTGCGCAAGGAAGCGGACGAAGCGCAACGCCGCCGCAATGAACTGGAGAGGCTTTATACCTTCAGTCAAACTTTGCTGGTGTCCGGGAACGTAATTACGTTGCTCAACGCGATTCCCAGTCACATCGTGGAAACCTTTGAAGTGGGAGCGGCGGCGCTTTACCTGGAAAACAAAAACAAATTTTATCACTCTGGAGGAGCGTCGCACTTCGCGGACGAAGAGCTAAAGCGAGCGACTGCGCGGGATGAGCCGTTGCGCGACCCAGGGCGCAGCCTGTCTTTTGTTCCGGTACGCATGGGTATCCGTGCGATTGGGAGCCTGGGAATCTCGGGGCAAATGTTATCGCGGGAGACGCTGGACGCGCTGGGCTCCATGATTGCCATTGCGTTCGAGCGGGCACGCGCGGTGGAAGAACTGGGCAAAACAGAAGCCGCAAGGGAAGGCGAACGCTTGAAATCAGCGTTGCTGGATTCGGTGACGCATGACTTCCGGACGCCGCTGACTTCCATCAAGGCGTCGGTGACCAGTCTACTTTCGGAGCGCCATGTGGCGGATACGCAAAAACGTGAACTGCTGACGGTAATCGACGAAGAGTGTGATCGCTTGAACCAACTCGTGGGTGACGCCGCAGAAATGGCGCAACTGGATGCCGGCGAATTTGAATTGGATTTGGCGCCGAATTCCATGAATGAGATCGTTTCGGCGGCGCTCTCGTATTGCAAAACGGTGTTGGGAGCGAGAGCGATACGCATGGATGTGCCTGATACGCTTCCGTCAGTGCGCGCCGACTTCAATCGCATACGGGACGTACTGGTGCGCCTAATCGAAAATGCGGACGCGTATTCGCCGAAGGAGCAGCCTATTACTATTACTGCCGAAGCCAGCGGCAATGTGGTGCTTACCAGCGTCGCCGACAACGGGCCGGGTATCGAGGACATGGAGCTGGGGCTGATTTTTGACAAATTTTATCGTGGGAAGGATCAGCGTTACCTTGTTCAGGGAACAGGGATGGGATTGCCGATCGCAAAAGCAATTATTCAAGCGCACGGCGGAGCAATCAGCGTTGCCAGCCAGCGCGATCATGGCTCGGTTTTTTCTTTCACCCTGCCGATCGATTCTTCGGCGAGCAAGGCGCGATGAAAGCCGCGACGATTCTGGTGGTGGATGATGAACCGCAAATCCGCCGTGTATTGCGCACCACGCTTAGCGCGGAGGGCTACACCATCCTGGAGGCGCGCGATGGCACGGAGGCGTTTGAGAAAGTACGCAACGCCAAGCCTGATCTAATTCTTTTGGATATGAATATGCCCGGATTGGACGGACTGCAGACCTGCCGGGAGATTCGCAGCGATTCGGAAGTTCCCATCATCATGCTCACGGTGCGAAGCGCGGAGAAAGACAAGGTTCGAGCACTCGACGCTGGAGCCGACGATTACGTGGTGAAGCCATTTGGTATTCAGGAATTGCTGGCTCGTGTTCGAGCGCTGCTGAGGCGCGCGGCGGAAGATCAGGATGCGGCTACGCTGGTGTCCAAGGAACTTAATTTTGATTTTGAAAAGCGCGATATCGTCGTGCGCGGGGTGCAAATTCATTTGACGCCAAAGGAATTCGCGGTGCTGAAGGAATTGGTAGTCGCGGACGGGCGGCCCATATCACATCGAAGACTGCTGCAGTCGGTCTGGGGGCCAGAGTACGGCGAAGAAACGGAATCGCTGCGCGTGGTGATCAACCAGCTTCGAAAAAAAATAGAACTCAATCCCGCCAAACCAAAATATATTCACACCGAACCCTGGGTGGGTTACCGCTTCAACCGGCCTGCTGACGCGAGAAGAGCAGGATCGAAAGAAGCCTCGTGACATCGCGGGCTGACGGAATTCAGTCTCACCAGGAACCTTCCTTTCGTCCCCACCACCAAATAAGGCCGACGGTGGCGGTGGTTTGATCTTTGCTGAGAACATTTTGGACATCGGTTAAGAACGATGGCTTATTGGAGAAATCGCGCCGCCATTCGTAGCGCATCAGAAATCCGTCCGCTACCGTGTAGTCGAATGTCACGGTGTTTTCTTTCAGCGCTTGGGTGAGTCCGCTGAAAAGTCCGCCGCGGTCGGACAGATATTCGGCACGAGTGGCCAAGGCGATTTTGGGATTGAATTGATAGCGAAGATAGGCGGCGCCGCCAGCCACGTGAGAGGGCGCCGATGAATTGCCGGGCGCTTCGTTTTTCCACAAACGCTGAATAAAATAATCGCCCTCCAGCGCGAAACTTAGTTTCGGCGTGGCCTGCCAGGTCACGTAGCTGTCGAAAATGTGTGTTTTCCCATTGGGCGCAGGAGTGATGGCGGCAAAGCTGAGCCCGGGTTGCACCGGAATCGGACTTGTTGGCGGAACGGCAGCGCGATCGGGATGTTCCTGTCCGAGATAATAGTTCATGGTCCACGCAATGTTTTTTGCAGGCTTGGCAGTGAAACCAAACAACTCATCTTTGAAACCGTTGGTGGCTTCGACCTGATTAGTGCCGTTCACTACCCAGTAGTTCAACGTAAAACGATCGCTGATGGGAGCGCTCACACGCACACCCATGTGGTAAAAAGGCAGAAAATCAAACCAGTACGCGCGAGAATAATTTATTTGGTCTTTGGAGTAGTTGCCCTCGATTCCGAGAGAGCTTCCCCATTTGCCGAAATCGACGGTTATGCCTTTACCGGCGGGAATTATGTAGGTGCCATAGGCCTGGAAAATGTTGCGATAGATCTGGGGCCGGGGTTCGTTCGCGGGGTTCCCTTGCAAGGTGTCGGTGGCCTGACCGAACTGCAAATCGAGACGCCCGCCCCAGCGACGGCCTGCTGCGGCATCGGGCAGATGGTCAATGACGAGACTGGCCTGGTTGAGGCTGAACTCATTGCTGAGCACGTCGTAGGCGCGCAGCAGATTTACTCGACCGACGGGATCGTTGAAATTGTAGGCATAGTAGCCATCGAGCGATACGTTGATGGTCGTCTCACGGAGAAAACTGAGCACCTTGCTGTCCTTGGGCTGCAAGACCGTTTGAAGGGTTTCTTGTTTTGGAGCCGGCTGGCTTACTGGCGCAGGTTGTACGGCCTCAGGTTGCACAGCTGCGGTCACGGGAGCGGCCGCATTGTTGGCCACCGCAGGGGGCTGCATGCGAGAAACGATAGCCTTCAACTCAGATACTTCGGCTTCGAGCCTGCCGATGCGCGCTTGCATTTCTTGCGGAGTGTTGAGCGTCAAAGGAGCCTGGCCAGTCGAGGGAGATTGTCCGCGCGCGAGAGGATTGCATGCAAAAGCTGCGACGAGGAGCGCGCATATTGTTAGCGCGCGACCGTCCCAGAATCTTTTGCGGACTGTCATGCGCATTTCCCATTTACCTAAAATCGTTTTCATTGTGCGGTTCATAGCTCCACCCTTCTGGTTCTGGATGTTGAATCCGGAGTCGCACGACTAAAAGATTGCTAAAAGGTATAGAAATACCACCTTCTTGCAGGCTGGCAAACGACCTCGAAGAGTCACATCCCTCAGTTAAAGAAATCGCGAAGAAGTTGTAATGATTTCGTAATGCTTCTTAGCAATCCGCGACAACGTGACCTCGAAGGTCACATCGCTAAATAGACTTCAAGCGTCTTCAAAGTTAGAGATAGGTTTTTGTTTTTGCTGCGCGATTTAATCTGGAAAGTTGAGGCGCTTTTGTAGAGCAATGAAGCGAGGATTAGAGCGCAACGGGTCAAGCTCCGGCTCAACCTTGAGAAAGACCAGGCCGTTGGAGTGATCCGCGAAAGCCTTTTCCATCCAGTCCATGGCCGTTTCGGTTTTGCCCAACGCGATGTACACGACGGCGACGTAAAACGGGGAAACATACTGCTTTTTGGACTGCGCCATCAGTTGCTGGAGTAGCCGCAGCGCTTCTTCCTGATTGCCGGAGAGCGCGTCAGCGTGCGCCAAGGCGGAGATCATCAATGGACTGTTGTGGGAAAGTTCAACAGCCTGTTGCAGCTCGGCACGGGCGAGATTGAATTCGCGCCTTTGCTCGTAGGCCTGACCGAGGATGAAATGAGGCCATTCGTAGGAGGGATCCAATTCCAACGTATCGCGGAGTTGCGCGATGGAGCGGTCGTACTGACGCGCGAGATATAAGCGCCAGCCCAAGCTCGAATTAATGCTGATGGAAAGCGGGTCGAGCTCGCGAGCTCTCTTTATTTGTTCGAGGCTTTCGTCAAAGCGACCCATGGCAATGGAATAGAGCGAATATCGCTGGTAGGCGGTCGCGTATCTGGGGTCCATCTGAATGGCGCGTTGGAAACCTTGCGCTGCGCCGGCCCAATCCCAGTCATAGTTGAATTTCGCGGTGGCGAGAGACGTTTCTGCCTCGGCGAGACTAGGATCGATTTCCAGCGCGCGAATCGCGGCGGCTTTAGCTTTCGGTGCAGCCTCGGCGGCCGGCAAACTGCCGTATATGGTCGCGCCGATAATTCCGTAACAATCCGCCAGACCCGCGTAGGCCAATGCATATTGCGGGTCTCTGCGAGTGGCGTCTTCAAAGTATCCAATGGCCTTGGTGAATCCATCGCTGGACCTTCGGTTCCAATAATAGCGGCCCTTCAGATAATCCTCGTAAGCATCGGGGCTGACAGAGGGGTTTTTTGCCAGACGCTGTTTGTCTTCTGGACTGAGGTTGATACGAATCTGGTCGACGATGGCGGATGAAACTCGATTTTGCAGGGCGAGGACATCGCCAATCTGGCTTTCATAGGTGTCGGCCCAGAGATGATGATCGGTGGAGACTTGAACGAGTTCGGCGGTGATACGCACGCGGTTTCCGGCCTTTAATACCGTGCCCTCAACGACGGCATCGACTTTTAGGTCCCGGGCGATTTCAGAAAGCGGCTTGTGCGTGCCCTTATACGCCATAGCGGTTGACCGGGAGATGACTCGCAACGAACGGATCTTGGCCAGATTGGCAGTGAGCTCATCGGTCATGCCATCGGCAAAATAATCCTGTTCTGCGTCGCCAGACAAATTCTCGAGAGGCAAGACGACCAGCGACATGTTGTGTGCGGGATTGATCTTTCCGGACTCCCAACCTCTCACGAAATGTACGGCTAAGCCGGAAAGTACCGCAAAAACCAACACTGCTGCAGACATTAACGCAATCCGTGGCAGGGTTAACCAGTTGCTGGCGTTAGGGCTACTGACCAGTTGGTGCTGATCAGCGGATAGCTGTGCTGGACCATCGGAAGCGTGTAAAGCGGCGGAAGAATTCGCCTGTGGGTCCCCGCCCGGATTTATTTTTGAGGCCGCGTTGATTTCTTCAACCGGCGCAATGAAGCGGTAGCCGCGTCGCGGCAATGTTTCGATGAAGCGCGGTTTGTCGTGTGAGTCGCCGAGTGCTTCGCGCAAACGCATCACGGCGTTGTTCAATCCGTGATCGAAGTCCACAAAGGTGTCGCCCGGCCAGAGACGTTCACGAAGTTCATCACGGGTGATTACTTCACCAGGTTGTTCCAGGAGTATGGCGAGAATCTGAAAAGGCTGCTCGGCCAGTTTCAGGCGTAGACCGTGCTTACGCAACTCGAAGGCCTTGAGGTCGATCTCAAACACGCCGCAACGAACTATCTTGGAAGCATGGGAGGTGTGCTGCATTTTCGGCCCAGAGCTGCGTGGGGAGTATAGCTCCGTGAAGCGCGAAGCGTCAAAAATGCTCGTTATTCGGCGCGCTAAGTCCCAATTTTTCAGTGGTAAGGCCGGAGATGCAGAAAGGGCTTCGATAGGACGCATTACGGATTGTGTTAATTCGCTGAAGTACGCAGAGTGTCGCCACTAAATCGCCGCCGCTCGAACGCGATTGGACACGCACATTAACGGACCGCGTGACTCTAACGGTCAAGGTTAAAGGTGTGCGAACGGGGAGGGAACATGTCTTTATTGTCAAAAACACAGGTACGACTGCACCTGCTGCTGGCACTTCTGCTGATCGCGAGTTTCCAGATGGCTTGGGTAGCACCCGCCAAAGCGCAAGTCGCCGGCGCCACACTATCTGGGTTGGTGACCGACGATCAAGGCGGTCCGGTGGCGAACGCCAAGATCAGTGTAAAGAACGCGAGTACCGGGGTTGCACGAGACGTAACCTCCAACTCTGATGGAATTTATTCGGCGCCCAACCTACTGCCGGGCGAATACGAAGTCACTGTGACCGCGACAGGGTTTCAGACTTTGACGGAGAAAGGCATCACGCTTACCGTTGGCGGGCAACAGTCTTTGAATTTGGTCATGAAGGTCGGTGCACTCAGTCAAACGGTGGAAGTGAATGCCGCGATCCCCGATATTCAAACGACCTCATCAACAGTGAGCTCCACGGTGGATTCGACGACGATGCGCGAACTGCCACTGAACGGGCGCGATTGGACTTCGCTGGCGACGCTGGAGCCGGGAGTGTCGAGTATTCCGAACCAGGTGGGTACAGGATTCAGCGCCAACAAAGGAAACCGTGGCTTTGGAAATCAGCTGAGCAATGACGGGCATCGCGCGAACGAAAATACTTACCGCGTCAATGGAATCAGTATAAATGATTACTCGAATGGCTCGCCGGGCGGCGCTTCGGGATTGAATCTCGGGGTTGACGGCATCCAGGAATTTTCGGTGTTGACCAGCAACTACACAGCGGAGTACGGGCGCACTTCGGGCGCGGTCATTAACGCCATAACGAAAAGTGGAGTGAATGATTTCCACGGCACGGCTTTCCTGTTCGATCGCGACAAAGTGTTTGATGCGAAAAACTATTTTGATCCCGCCGGCCCCATTTCACCATTCCGCCGCGTGCAGTTCGGAGCTTCGGGCGGGACGGCGATTATAAAAGACAAACTCTTTATTTACGGAACATATGAAGGTGTTCGACAAAACAAACCTGGTTCGCAATCCATTAAGGTGCCCACAGCCGCTGAGCGGACCTTGGCAGTTCCTTCCGTTGCTCCCTACCTAGCGCTATGGCCCGTCGCCCCTTCCGGGACGCCCGTCAACCCTGATGGCGTTACTCAGACGTTTAATGTGGCTCTGCCTACCATTTCAAACGAGAACTACTACACTCTGCGCGTCGATCAGAAATTCTCCGACAAGAATTCGTTGGCTGTGAGTTATTTCTTTGATTCCGGCCCGCAGACGCAGCCCGACCCATTGCTGAATGCTATTCATGAGGTTTTTTCACGTCGCCAAATGGCTAGCGTTGAGGACACCTACGTTTTCAGTCCGGCTCTGGTGAACACCGTGCGCGTCGGGTTGAGCCGGATCAGGGGTGACATCAACCTTCCAGTGTCCGGCGACAAAGTGGCCACCGATACGGCGCTGGCCGTGGCTCCCGGGGCGATCGGGCCGCCGCAAATCGGCGTGCCGGGCGCACTTACAACGGCTATTGGGCTGGGGGGACTGAACCGCTTTTTGCATCGCTGGACCTCAGCGCAAGCTTACGATGACGCTTTTCTGACACGTGGCACGCATTCCATTAAAATCGGCTTTGGATTCGAACGAATGCTTTACAACATCACCGAGCAATTGAGTCCGAACGGAAGAAAAAACAATTACGCCACGCTCGCTGATTTCCTGAATAACACTCCGGATACCCTCAACGCTTTGGCGCCCGGCGGTTCCAACGAAGTAGCTATTCGCGAAAGTTTGTTTGCCGGATATATTCACGACGATTGGCGTTTTCGTCCCAACCTAACAATTAATCTGGGGCTCCGTTATGAATTCACAACCTTGCCTCGAGACGCTAACAACAGGATTCAGGAAATTACGACGCTGGTTAATTGTGCCACGCCCGGCATTGCTCCGAGCCCCAGCAGTCCGTGCGGACCGCAGCACGTAGACACGTTTATCAGGAACAACCCCACTACTAAGAATTTTGAGCCGCGAGTTGGATTCTCGTGGGATCCGTTTAAGGATGGAAAAACGGCGGTGCGGGGCGGATTCGGCATTTTCGATGTGCTGCCGTTGCCGTATGAGTTCGGTCTGAACACTGCGGCAACTGCGCCGTTCCAGATCATCGGGCTCGACAAAGCCAACACGCTGGGAAGCGGAATCGATCCAAATATCAGCTTCAATGTTAATAGCATCAGGAATCGTTACGTGGATCAGAATCCGCATCGCGCTGATGTGCTGAACTGGAATTTCAACATCCAGCGTCAGCTGAGTTCGATGTGGACACTGACGGCAGGATATGTGGGTTCGCGGTCTGTGCATCTTTCGGTGGCCGCTGATGACATCAATCTGGTTCCTCCGGTACAGACCTCGGCAGGAATTCTCATACCTTCTAACACCTACCAACTGGATCCGAATTGGGGTGGAGCGAACGGTGGCGTGGTGCCTGGACCGCCTGGCGGTTCAGGGATTCGGCCGGTGCTCTTCGACGGTGAAGCGACTTATCACGGTTTCCAAGCGCAATTGCGACGGGGAATGTCACATGGCTTGCAGGGACAGGTGTCTTACACACTCGGAAAGTGCCGAGACACAAGTTCCGCTCCGGTGACTGGAGATACATACGTGAATTCGGTGGCTGTGCCTTTGCTACTGAGCAAGGCGTATAGAGTCGGCGCGTGCGATTTCGACGTGCGCAACACGCTGGTCGGAACAGTGATCTGGGACGTCCCTGGTCCCAAGAGCGGCTTAGTGTCCTACGCGCTTGGCGGATGGGAGATGGGAACAATTGTTACCGCGACAAGCGGGTCTCCATACACGGTGACGGTGGGCGGAGGCGGTGATCCTCTCGCCACGGGCTTCAATGGTGACTTTTCCATGGACTTTGCGAACTTGATTTCCGGTTGCAATGCTACGCCGGGAGTTACCACCAATGCGACCGGGCAGTTGCTGGCCTTCAATCCAAATTGCTTTGCACCCGCACCAGCGGTGGCCGGTGGAGTTTTGGTTGGCAACTCGGGTCGTAACCGTTTCTACGGACCGGGATTGACCACCATGGATTTCTCATTGTTCAAGAACTTTTCCTTCCGGGAAAGATTCAAGGCGCAATTTCGGTCGGAGTTTTTCAACATTCTGAATCACCCCAACTTCGCGGCTCCGAATTTCCTGAACGACGCTAACAATTCCATCGGTACCGGCAACGCCGGAGTCATCGGTTCCACGTCCACAGCGTCGCGTCAGATTCAATTGGGGCTCAAACTGGTCTGGTAACACGCGCACTTCACTGAGCAAGGTTGAGCGGTGGGCGTTCGCCTTGCTCAGTGTTTGTCCCCCACGAGCGGTAGGTAGAGAAACAAAACCGCGTCAGCTGTGTTCGACTCGAATTAGCGACTATAGCCAGATAGTAGGGTTAGGGTTTGTCCGAGATCATGAACTCACCGATTCATTCCCGCGACCGTAAATCCAAAGCTTGGTCGGTGGTGCGCGTCTCCAGCGGAAATTTTTTGGAGATGTACGACTTCATGGTGTTTGGTTATTATGCCGCCGCCATAGGCAATGCGTTTTTTCCGAGCGGTAGTCCTTACGGTTCATTGATGCTGTCGTTGATGACTTTTGGGGCCGGATTTTTGATGCGTCCATTGGGAGCTTTGGTGCTGGGCGCATACACGGACCGCAATGGCCGCCGCGCTGGTTTGTTGTTGACGTTGGGGATGATGTCGATCGGGATTTTTTCCATCGCTTTCATGCCAAGCTACGCGATGATTGGCTTGCTCGCCCCGATACTTGTTTTGACTGGACGGCTTCTGCAGGGATTTTCTGCCGGCATGGAACTCGGCGGCGTTTCGGTATATCTGTCGGAGATCGCTACGCCCGGTCACAAAGGATTTTACGTAAGTTGGCAATCGGGCAGCCAACAAGTGGCAGTAATGTTTGCCGCTTCGGTGGGAGTGATACTTAATTCATTCCTTTCTACCGAAAAGATGTTGTGGTGGGGATGGCGGGTTCCGTTGCTGCTGGGCTGCTTGATCATTCCATTTCTTTTCAGGCTAAGGAAGTCTTTGGCGGAAACGGACGAGTTTCTGGCTCGCAAACATAGGCCGAACACGTCGGAGATCTTTCGTTCGCTGAGAAACAATTGGGTCATCGTGTTGGTGGGCACGTTCCTGGTCACCATGACCACCGTGTCGTTTTACATGATTACCGCGTACACGCCGACGTTTGGAAATTCCGTGCTGCATCTGGCGAGTATCGACAGCCTGATCGTGACTCTTTGCGTGGGCGCGTCGAATCTTTTTTGGCTGCCAATCATGGGTGCGCTGTCTGACCGGATCGGCCGGCGGCCTTTGCTATTTGCCTGCACGCTGCTGATGCTGATCACGGCCTATCCGGCCATGCTTTGGTTGATCAGGGAACCGTCGTTCGCCAGGTTGTTGGGTGTGGAACTGTGGTTGTCCTTTATTTATGGCAGCTATAACGGGGCGATGGTAGTGACGCTCACGGAAATTATGCCGGTGGATGTGAGGACGTCGGGATTTGCGCTGGCTTACAGCCTGGCTACAGCGATTTTTGGGGGATTCACGCCGGCACTCAGTACGTACTTGATTCATATTTCGGGCAATCGAGCGATTCCAGGCTTGTGGTTGTCTTTCGCGGCGGCATGCGGCTTGGTGGCTACCTTTTTTGCCAAGCCTCAGCGCGAGCCGGTTGAAACGCAACCGGTTCTGGCGCTCCAATCCTGACTCCAACTATTTAGAATTGGATTCGTGGGCGGGGTTTCGAATTCGATAGATGAGATAGACGACTACCGCAATATTAATGATGAGCACCAGAATTTTCGAGGCAGTGGGATGGCGACATAGTTCGTAAATTTCCACCGGCACAAGCGAGCTGGTGATGATTATGGTGAACCACTCGGCCCAACGTTTCATGAGCCAGAGTCCGATTCCTTCGGTGAGAAACAAACCCGCGTAGATAAAGCTGACGATACCAAGACCCCTTACTTTAGCGTGGCTTAAGTTAGAGACCTTCTCGATGCCTCTCTCCACCCAGCGGTTACCGGGATCAAGGCCACTCATAACGATCCAATGCTCCAATGTGATAAACACGTCCCGATGAAGCAGCTTCAGGGCGCCGACACCGATGGCGATGAGAGCGATTGCTTTTAGAAGCTTAAATATTGCGATTAAACGGAGAATAGTACGGTCAGAAGATTTCATGTGGTCGCTCATTGTATCGTCAATCGGCAAAAGCTTTAACACTGCTGCAATACAGCCCTCGTTGTTTTCGGATTACCAAGGCGGAATCGTTACTTCTGGTAATTGAATATGTGATTCGTGGATTCAGTTATTTCTTGCGATGGAGGATCAACTCATTGGCCACCGCGTGGAAGAAGCGGCCGCCATAAAGCGCGATGATCAGGAAAGTGCCGAATAAAACTATGGCGTCAATGCTGGCACGGCCTTCGCGCGCCCAATAAACATCTTCGAGATTCAACCACAATGCGAATTCATCGAGCGTGAGTGCGGCGCCGGCGCCGTAGAGAAAGGACATCAAGCGGCTAGCGACGAGGGATGAGTCTTCTCCACCAACGCCAATACCCTGCAACCATCCAAAACCCACGGCCAGCAAAATCAAAATTCCCCAAACGAGATGGTGGATGTGTCTGCCGCCGATGTAGATGTCGTGAAAGGGGCCAATGTTGTGAAAATTGACGTAGGCGAGGGTCCTGGCGACGCCGAAGACTACGAAAAATCCGATCGCTGCCAGAAACAGCCGGCGCTTAGGCCGATCGGGAATGTGTTCATGAAATAACTCAGCGACGCGGGGATGGCGCAGCAGGAGAAGGACGATGCCGGCTGCGCCAGGCACGACAAGAAGTAGAAGCCAGGTCTTAATAGACATTTTTTACCTGAATCACTGATCGAATGACCTGCAAGGATTTATGCATGAGCCAAGGTCGAAGCCATTCACGAGAGCGGGAACAGTCTAAACTCTTCGCTATTTTTGCGAGGAAATTAGCACTAATCCATGCCGTAAAAGCTATACGTGAAATACCTTAGAGGAAAATTTGTTGGATCTGGCGTTGAACATCCGATGCACGAGAGTCATACTTTCATTCGCGTCGACACAAGAAGTGAATTGAAAATTATTCTCCGAGGAGGAATGATGAAAGCCGGATACCGATACATCAGTTTTATTTTCCTGACTGCTGCGTTAAGCGCACCTGCGGCGATAGTCACGAGAGCAGCATCGCAGGATGAACATCGCGATGAACATCATGATCAAAAACGCGTATACGATCGCGTTCACAAGGATTATCACAATTGGGATGGCGATGAGGATCGCTACTACCATCAATATTTCACCGAGAATCACAGAGAGTATCGCGACTACTCAAAACTGAACCGCAAGGATCAAGACGCTTATTGGAATTGGCGTCACGAACACGGGGACGACCGGCACTAAATCTTTCCTTGCCGGAGAAAATAGATGGTTGAAACGCGCGGGCAGCCTTAACGGGCTGCCCGTGGTGTTTATAGAGATAGGATCGCGCCGCTCTCGAAGGGATGTTGGTTAAAACGGTGTTTGGGGTTGGTGTTTAAGACCGCCAATTTTTTGTGATTCGCATGTTTAGCTGCTGGCGGGTAATGTAGGTGTAGCCTCGGAGGGCCAGAGATTCATTGAAGGGCGAGTTCCGCATTTTGTTTCTGTACGAGGTTGCCGAGGCAATTCGGCTGGACTTACTCAGGCCCTTGCTTGAGCCAGGTGGTGTGCAGCCTACCATTGGTTTGAGCCCTCCCATTCCACACTATTTGCACTTTGAGAGATCGCCGGTCGTGGAGGCCATCCATCCGATGGTCTTGAAGGCTGGTGAACACATCGAGGGGAAAACTAATTATTACGACTACGGAGTGGTCAGCATTGAACTGGAGTTACCGTTCGAATGCGAAGATTGGGGTGCTCTGGTTCAGCGATCCAGTCAATGGATCGGCGCGACGGAACTCGAAAGCCGGGCCACAGAATTACTTCGCGCGTCGTTAAAACACGCCACCTCTGCGCTCGTCAAACCCTACGATAACTGGCTGAAAGAGGACTATTACGTTGTACAACTCCGGGAAATACGGGGAGTCGACGGCCACAACCTGGCCTCCGAAGAATTGCTGGCATCGCACGGTCCGGAGATAGCTCAGTTGGTTCGAGGGGAATCGGCATTGTTATCCGATGCGGAGCGGCAGGAAGTCTTGCAATCAAGCATCTCGTACTCCCACACCGATTTGTTGGTGGTGGGCTGGGGCGGGGCGCTGGTTTACGGCAGCTCGGAAGTAGCGGCGACAACCATACAGCTGTTGGAATATGCCAATACCCAGTTACTGGAATTTCGTTATTACGACACCTTACTCACTGGCCTGCTTGACGGGGTGTATCGTTCGCTGGAACGCCAGGGCGGCTTGCTTACCGCGTGGCGACTCTCGCGTGAAGCGGCCCGGCTGAATACCATCCGCCTGGATGTTATGGAATTGACGGAGAAGGTTGATAATGCGGTGAAGTTCTTGAGCGATATGTTTTATGCACGGCTGTACAATTTGATCGCCGCCAAGGTCGGCGTGCCCGATTATCGCGGACTGGTGGATCAAAAACTGCGCACTGCCGGTGAGTTGTACAGATTTATGGTGGACCAGTTCAATCAAACCCGCAGCTTCGTACTGGAGCTGGCGGTGGTGATTATTCTAATTGTTGACCTCGCCTTTTTGTTTCGTGGCAAGTAGCGAGCTCCCGCTAAACCACAGAGAAGAAAGTGCCCTACAGGAAAGGCGCACCCAATATTAGGCCTGGCTGTATCCAAAGACGGGTTACTATTCGTCAATAATAAGGACTCTCTGCCCCGGTCCCGACTAATGTGAGATGAGGAATCACTTGCCTGCTGACCAAAATGAGCATCCAGCTATCGGCCCCGAACACCAGTTACCGCCGCCGACGGACGCGCCGCCGAAGCGACGAAGCGGAGCGGTGCGCGTCATCATGTGGATTGTGATCCTGCTGGTTTTCGGCATCGGCTTTTGGCTGGTATTGCATCACCAGGAGCAAACCACGGCAAAAGCACCGAGAGGTGGAGGTGGGCCGGTTACAGTGACGACGGTAACAGCGCAAAAGGGGGACATCGGCTCATACCTAGATGCCATCGGCACGGTGACGCCGGTTTACACCTCATCGATCACCAGCCAGGTGAACGGAATTGTTACGGCAGTGCACTACAAAGAGGGTCAGATCGTGCATAAAGGCGATCCCCTGATTGACATTGATTCCCGTCCTTACCGAGCCACGCTGATGCAGGCGCAAGGCACGCTGGAGCGGGACGAAAATGTTTTGGCACAAGCGAAGATGGACCTGCAGCGTTACCACGAAGCGTGGGATCGCAGAGCCATACCAAAGCAACAGCTGGACGATCAGGAAAAAATCGTGCTGCAAAATCAGGGCACAGTGAAGCTGGATGAGGGCACCGTACAATTCGATGAGGTACAGGTCAACTACTGTCACATCGTGGCGCCTATTACCGGGAAGGTTGGATTGCGGCTGGTCGATCCAGGAAACGTGGTGCAGTCGTCTGGAACGACCACCCTGGTGGTGATCACACAGATGTCCCCCATCACCGTGATTTTCACTATTCCGGAAGACAGCCTTGGACCAGTGCAGGAGCGCCTGCGCAATAAAGCGGTGCTAACGGTGGATGCCTTCGACCGAGGCGGGCAACAGAAAATAGCTACCGGCAAGCTGATAACGCTAGACAACCAGATCGACACGACGACCGGCACGGTGAGAGCGCGCGCTTCCTTCGAGAACAAAGATACCGCGCTCTTTCCAAACCAATTTGTCAATGTGCGGCTGCTGGTAACTACACTACACGATGCCACCTTAATTCCAGGATCGGCAATCCAACATAACGGGCAGACTGCGTTCGTTTATGTTCTGCAGGACAACACCGCACATATGCGCACGATTAAACCGGGAGTGACGGACGGCGGAACTACACAAGTCACCGGGGTGTCTCCGGGGGACGTGCTGGCGAACAGCAGCTTTGATAAGTTGCAGGACAATTCTAAAGTTGTCATCGCCGGTAATCCTGCGGCTCCTGGGAATACTCCCGGCGGAAGAAACCCTGGTGCTCCGGGAAACGCCGCTACGCCCGGGAATGCCGCCACTCCAGGGAAACCCTCCACGCAGGGAAACACCAAGAGCCAGGGGAGCACTCCCCATTGAGTCCGTCACGCCCGTTTATTTTGAGACCGGTTGCGACGGCGCTGCTAATGGCCGCCATATTATTGGTGGGCATTGTGAGTTACACGCAGCTGCCGGTTTCCGCGCTGCCGGAAGTCGACTATCCCACTATCCAAGTGCTCACTTTTTATCCGGGCGCTAGTCCCGATGTGGTGGCCACGACGGTGACTGCACCGTTAGAGCGACAGTTTGGCCAGCTCCAGGGACTGAGCCAGATGACGTCCAGCAGCTCGGGCGGCACCTCCGTCATCGTGTTGCAATTCACGTTGAGTCTGAATATTGACGTGGCGGAAGAAGAAGTGCAGTCCGCGATCAATGCGTCGCAAAACTTCCTGCCCGCGAATCTTCCTTCGCCGCCGATTTACAGCAAGACAAATCCAGCGGATGCTCCGGTACTGACCTTGGCGGCTACCTCGAGCAGCATTCCGCTTTCGCAGGTGGAAGACCTGGTGGATACCAGGCTGGCTCCCAAAATTTCGCAATTGAGCGGCGTTGGACTGGTCACCATCAGCGGTGGCCAGAAGCCCGCGGTACGTATCCAAGCGAATCCAGCGGCGCTCTCTTCCTATGGAATAAATATGGAGGACTTGCGTACAGCGGTTACGCAGTCCAGCGTCAATGCCGCGAAGGGGAATTTTGACGGCGCTCGTCAGGATTACCAGATCGATGCCAACGATCAGTTGGTGACCAGTAAGGATTACCGGAAGGTGGTGGTCGCGTACCGCAATGGAGCGCCGGTGATGCTGACCGACGTAGCCAATATCGTGGACGGAGTGGAAAACACCAATCAGGCTGCGTGGATGAACAAGACGCCAGCGGTCATTGTAAACGTACAACGGCAGCCCGGTGGCAACACCATCAGTGTGGTGAAGCGCATAAAAGCGTTGCTGCCGCAACTGGAAGCGAATCTTCCCAAAGGAATCGATATCACGATACTCACGGACCTGACTACGCCGATTCAGGCCTCGGTGTCGGACGTAGAGTTTGAATTGATGCTGACGATCGCGCTGGTCGTCATGGTGATCTTTTTATTTTTGCGGAACCTGTACGCCACGATCATTCCGAGCGTGGCGGTGCCGCTGTCGCTGGTGGGCACGTTTGCGGCGATGTACGCGCTGGGTTACAGCCTGGATAACTTGTCGCTGATGGCGCTGACGATTTCGACCGGATTCGTTGTGGATGACGCCATTGTCATGGTTGAAAATATTTCGCGATATATCGAGGCCGGCGAACCGCCCATGCAGGCGGCGCTCAAAGGGGCCGAGCAGATTGGCTTCACGATTTTATCGCTGACGGTTTCACTGATCGCGGTACTGATTCCGCTGCTTTTCATGGGAGATGTCGTCGGCCGATTGTTCCGGGAATTCGCGGTAACCCTAGCAGTGACCATCGTGGTGTCGGCGGTAGTTTCTTTGACCCTCACGCCGATGATGGCTTCACGCATCCTGAAGCACAACCCCAAGGAAAAGCAGGGCTGGTTTTATCAGAAGTCGGAGCACATGTTTGAAAGCATGATCGCCTTTTACGGGCGCACCTTGAAGTTCGTTCTAGGGCACCAAACCATTACGTTACTGGTGGCCTTGGGAACGCTGTTACTCACGATCTTTCTTTACATCGTAATTCCCAAAGGATTTTTTCCGGTGCAGGATACCGGGATTATTCAGGGAATTTCGCAGGCGCTGCCGACGATTGGGCCTAAAGCCATGGCGCAAAAGCAGCAGGAGCTCGCCGACGTGATTCTTGCCGATCCCGCGGTCGAAAGCCTGTCATCGTTCATCGGCGCTGATGGCACCAACACCACTACAAACAGTGGAAGGTTATCCATCAATCTGAAGCCGCTGAACCAGCGGGATCTAAACGCCTCGGATGTGATCCGGCGTCTGCAGACCAAGCTCGCTGATGTGCAAGGTATTCAGCTGTTCATGCAGCCGGTGCAAAACATTACCGTCGATGATCGCGTCAGCCGCACGCAATATCAATACACGCTCGAGGATCCCGACCCAAATGAACTGAATGATTGGACAAATCAGTTTGTAGCAAAGCTGAAAAATTTGAAGGAATTGGAAGATGTGGCTACCGACCAGCAGCCTGGGGGACTTGCCGTCCAACTGGTGATCGATCGAGCGACGGCTTCGCGGCTGGGAATCGCACCAACGACTATCGACAACACGCTGTACGACGCGTTCGGACAGCGGCAGATTAACACCATGTACACGCAGTTGAATCAGTACCACGTTATCCTGGAATCCGAGCCGCAGTTTCAAAACGATCCGGACAAATTAAACAAATTGTATATTCAGGCGAACGCTGCCGCAGGCACAACGGGAGCGGCGGCGAGTTCCAGTGGAAACGGGTCCACGTCGGCCGGTTCGAATGCGCTGACCACCAGCACACTCTACAATCCGACGGCCAGTGCATTGACTCCGCCGGTGAACGCGCTTACCGCGGGTACTTCGAGCAGCACATCAAACAAGATTACTAATTCGGCGGCCGTAACGAGCTCGGCAAAAAGTAATGCCGTGCCGCTCGGCGCATTTTCTCACTTTGAGTTGAAGACCGAACAGCTCTCTATCAACCACCAAGGACAGTTTCCGGCGATCACTGTTTCTTTTAATCTGGCGCCTAACGCGGCGCTCGGTGGAGCCATTTCGTCGATTACAAAAGTTCAGCAAGATATGCACATGCCGGCCAGCTTGCAGGCCGATTTTCAGGGAACTGCAGCATCGTTTCGAAATTCTCTCTCGAACATGCCATTGCTGATTCTTGCCGCGCTGGTGACGGTGTACATCGTGCTTGGCGTGTTGTACGAGAGCTTCATCCACCCCGTAACGATTCTTTCCACGCTGCCTTCCGCCGGGGTCGGCGCTTTTCTTGCGCTGATTATTTTTCACCAGGACCTTAGTGTGGTGGCCATCATCGGATTGGTGTTGCTGATCGGCATCGTCAAGAAAAACGGAATCATGATGGTTGATTTCGCGCTCGATGCGGAACGCAACCACGGGAAAAATTCCACCGATGCCATTTATGAAGCCAGCCTGCTGCGCTTTCGGCCGATTATGATGACTACCATGGCCGCGCTCCTTGGTGGTCTGCCGCTGGCGTTTGGCACAGGTATTGGCTCGGAATTGCGGCGACCGCTGGGAATCGCTATGGTTGGCGGCTTGCTGGTGAGCCAAGTGCTCACCCTCTACACTACGCCCGTGATTTACATCTTTTTCGATCGCATCGCTCAGCGCTTTTCGCGTAAGTCTCCGGCGTGGGGTCCGGGCACCCAGCCACAGACCGCAGGACATTCATGAACGTCTCCGCTCCCTTTATTTATCGGCCAGTCGCAACAACGCTGCTGACCATTGCCATCGCCATTGCCGGCGCGATTGCTTTCAACGTGCTGCCGGTTTCTCCGTTGCCCCAGGTGGACTTTCCCACCATCTCGGTGAACTCCAGTTTGCCGGGAGCCAGCGCGGAGATTATGGCCTCTTCGGTCGCGACTCCCCTGGAGCGGCAGTTCGGTCACATCTCCGGCGTAACAGAAATGACTTCCACGAGCAGCTTGGGAACAACTAACGTCACTATTCAGTTCGACCTGAGCCGCAATATTGATGGAGCCGCGCGAGACGTCGAAGCGGCCATCAATTCCGCGCGGACTTATCTGCCTGCAAACCTTCCCGCCAACCCGACCTATCGCAAGGTCAACCCCGCGGATGCGCCGATCATGATTGTCGGACTGACTTCAGATAAATATGGTCCCGACAAGCTGTATGACGAAGCGTCAACGGTGATTCAACAAAAACTTTCGCAAATCCAAGGCGTAGGTCAGGTAAACGTGGGCGGCGGCGCGTTGCCTTCCGTGCGCGTAGAAGCCAACCCTACGAAGCTGGCCGGCTACGGGCTGGCCATGACGGATTTGCAATCGGTGTTGCGTTTGCAAAACTCCGATCTAGCCAAAGGGCAAATTACTAACGGCGATAGCAGCGCTGATATTCTCGCCAACGATCAGATATCCCACGCCGAAGACTACAAGCCGATCATCGTTGGCTATAAGAACGGAGCGGCGGTCCATCTATCGGATGTCGCGAATGTGATCGATTCGGTACAAAACGTGCGCGCCGCGGGCTATTTGAATGGCAAACGCGCGGTGGTACTGACCATCTTCCGCCAGCCGGGCGCCAATATCATTGCCACCGTTGACCGCATTCGCGCCGAACTGCCTTCGATAAAAGCTTCGATCCCGCAAGGAATCGAGACCACTATTGTTCTCGATCGCACCACCACGATTCGCGCGTCGGTTAGCGATGTGGAGCGCACGCTGGGACTTTCCATCGTGCTGGTGATCGTGGTGGTTTTCATATTTTTGCGGAATGGGCGCGCCACGTTGATTCCGGCGGTAGCCGTTCCTGTTTCGTTGGTGGGAACTTTTTCGGTGATGTATCTCTGCGGCTACAGTATCGACAACTTGTCACTGATGGCGCTGACTATTTCAACGGGATTCGTGGTGGACGACGCCATTGTGGTGATGGAGAACATTAGCCGCCACCTGGAAGCGGGGATGGAGCCGTTTGCCGCCGCGCTCAAAGGAGCAAAGGAAATTGGATTCACCGTATTCTCGATCAGCATTTCGCTGATCGCTGTTTTCATACCACTGTTGCTGATGGGTGGGATTGTCGGTCGCCTATTTCGCGAATTTGCCATCACGCTCTCGACCGCCATTCTCGTTTCGATGGTTATTTCGCTGAGCACCACGCCAATGATGTGCGCCTACCTGCTGCGCGATGAGCGCAAGAAGAAGCACGGGCGAGTGTACATGGTTATGGAGAGATTTTTTGATCGAATATTGTCGTGGTATCGCGTCAGCCTGCACTGGGTTTTGGACAATTCATTTCTTACCTTAACGGTTCTTTTTCTGACAATCGGTTTGAACGTAGCGCTGGTCATGAAAATTCCCAAGGGCTTTTTCCCGCAGCAGGACACCGGGGCCATGGGCGGGGCGGTACAGGGGCCGCAAGATTCTTCGTTCCCGGCCATGAACGACGCCATCCAGAAGATTGAAGCGGTGATCAAAAAAGATCCTGCGGTTGATAACGTGATTGCCTTTACCGGCGGGGGCGGGGCCACAAACACCGGGAATATTTTCATCGCGCTTAAGCCGCTCAATCAAAGGAAAATTGGCGCGGCGGACGTTATTGGCCGGATTCGTCCGCAACTAAATCGTATGCCGGTGGCTTCCGCCTTCCTGCAGCCGTCGCAGGATCTGCGTATCGGCGGACGTGGAAGCGCAGCGCTGTATCAATACACCATTCAATCCGACACAGTTTCCGATCTGGCTACCTGGGGGCCGCGAGTTTTCGCGGAGATGAAAAAGCTTCCGGGTTTGCAGGATGTTAACTCCGACCAGCAAAACGGCGGGTTGGATATCCGCTTGAACTTCGATCGGGTTACCGCCGCGAAGCTGGGGCTAACCGCGCAAGCACTCGATTCCGGAATTTACAGCGCCTTCGGCCAATCCGAAGTTTCCATCATCTATACGCAATTGAACCAATACTATGTGGTCCTGGAAGTCTCGCCGGAGTTTTCGCAAACTCCCGATGGTCTGAAGAATATTTACTTTCATCAAACGGCAAATAGCAATCCTACCGCAACTGGCGATGTGCCACTTATTACCATGGCCACCAGCCAGGCCAATACCACGCCGCTGGCGCTGAATCACACCGGCCTGTTTCCATCCGTCACCGTGTCTTTCAATCTTTCGCCGGGTGTTTCTCTGAGCGACGCAACGCTGGCCATTGACCAGATGAAGCAGCGCATCGGGGCGCCGAGTACGCTGCGTGGCTTTTATGCGGGCACGCTCCAGGCTTACCAGCAATCGCTAAGCTCGGAACCTATTCTGGTTTTAACCGCGCTGCTGGCGGTGTACATCGTGCTTGGCGTTTTGTATGAGAGCCTGGTTCACCCGCTCACTATTATTTCCACGCTGCCTTCGGCCAGCGTGGGCGCCATGCTTGCGCTGATGCTATTCAAGCAGGACCTTAATGTGATTTCCATTATTGGCATTGTGCTGCTTATCGGCATCGTCAAGAAAAATGCCATTATGATGATCGATTTCGCGCTGCAAGAAGAACGCGAAGGCGGCAAGAGCACCGAAGACTCGATTTTCGAAGCATGTATGCTGCGTTTCCGACCGATCCTGATGACTACCATGGCCGCGCTGTTTGGAGCTTTGCCGTTGGCGTTTGGCACAGGCACCGGTTCTGAACTTCGACGCCCATTAGGAATCACCATTGTGGGAGGCTTAATCGTGAGTCAACTGCTCACGCTGTATACCACCCCGGTGGTGTATCTCACGCTAGACCGGCTGCGGCTTCGGGTGTTGGGGGAACCGCGCGACACATTCAATCCGGCAGGCGCGGAACCTTCCGCAGCGGATTAGTTTGAAAACGATGCATATGCAAAATATTCGTCTGAAAGTCTTACTGGTCCCCGCAATCGCGACACTCGCGCTTGCCGGGTGCATGGTGGGGCCGAGATATCACCGGCCAGACGCAACTCCTCAACCGCCGCCTCCTTCGTACAAGGAATCGCCCATGCAGGTTCAGGATCCCGGTCCATGGAAAGTGGCGCAGCCTCAAGACGCGATGCTTCGCGGCAAGTGGTGGGAAATTTTCAATGATCCCGAGCTGAATGGACTTGAAGAACAACTAAACATCAACAATCAGAACATCAAGCAATTCTTCGAGAATTTCATGGCCGCTCGCGCGCTGGTTGCGCAAGCGCATTCGCAACTTTACCCCACGATAGGAACGACTCCTTCCATTTCGCGGTCGCAATCCTCTGGCAATCTAGGAAACTCCACGCCGACTACCGGAACGGGAGGTGGAGCGGTCGCAACGACGGGAGGGCGGCAATCATCACTCTTTTCGCTTCCCGCCGACGTTACGTGGGCGCCCGATCTGTGGGGCAGGATTCGCAGCCAGATTCATGCGGCTCAATATAATGCTCAGGTGAGCGCCGCTGACCTGGAAAACGAGCGATTGATTGAGCAAGCTAGCCTGGCGAATTTTTTGTTCGAATTACGCGGCCAGGACGCCTTACAGAAGATCTTCGACGAAACTATTGAAGCCGATAAGAAGTCAGTGGAGCTGACCCGAGCGCGATTTGAAACCGGAATTGATAATGAAATTTCGCTGGTCCAAGCGGAAAATGCGCTACAAAGCGCCGAATCGGCAGGCGAAAATCTAGGGATAGCGCGCGCGGAGTTTGAACACGCCATTGCGCTTTTAATTGGGACCCCCGCCTCCAGTTTTTCTCTACCGGTTAAGCCGCTGGACCATGCGCCTCCCGCCGTGCCCATCGGTGTGCCGTCGCAACTTTTAGAACGCCGACCGGACATTGCGGCTTCTGAACGCAGCATGGCGGCAGCCAATGCGCAGATCGGAGTTGCGGTGGCTGCTTATTATCCAAATCTGACGCTCAGCGCCAGCGGAGGCTTTGAGAGTTCGACGATAACAAATCTTCTTTCTTATTCGAGCCGCTTCTGGTCGGTGGGTCCGTCGGTGTCGGAAACCATTTTCGATGCAGGACTGCGGCGCGCCACGGTGCTGCAGTTTGAGGCCACTTATAATGCGGATGTGGCCGGCTACCGGCAAACGGTGCTCACCGCGTTTCAACAGGTAGAAGACTTCCTGGCGGCGGTGCGGATTTTGTCCAAGCAAATCGAGCTGCAACAAGAAGCTGTGAAGTCCGCGGAACGCTTTCTGGAATTGGCGAATGCGCGCTACTATACCGGCGTCGACACATATTTGAACGTGCTGGTCGCGCAAACCACGCTACTCTCCAACCAGCAAACCCTCGCTTCGCTGCGGACCCAGGCCATGACCGCTTCGGTACAATTGATTCAAGCGCTGGGCGGCGGATGGGATCGCTCGGACTTCCCGAGCCCTGCGCAAGTGTCCGGTCGAATTACCAAGTCCCAGATCGAAGCTCCAAATAAGCAGTGATCGTGCGGGGCGCGGTCCAGGGGCCAATGCCTTTCGGGTCCTCGCCGTTCGTATCATAATTGTTAGTAATCATGGAATGGTTCTCGTCCGCCACTCGATGGTTATTCGACGCGGAGCACGGCGCCACTGACCGGCTGATTCCGCGATGGCTGTTTTTGCGGGCGTTAGGCTGCATTTATTTTTCTGCGTTCTTCTCCCTTGCGTTTCAAATCCGCGGGCTCATGGGGCCAAATGGGATTCTCCCCGCGAACGATTATCTCCAAGCCGTAATACAAACCTTTGGACACGGACGGGGGATATGGTTTGCGCCCACCATGCTGTGGTTTTCGAGCGGTCCGCACATGTTAATGGCGTTGTGCTGGGCCGGGATGGGCGCTGCATTGTTGTTGGTGCTGAATCTGTGGCCGCGTGGCATGCTGGCGATTTGTTTTGTGTGCCTTCTGTCTTTTGTGAGTGCGGCGCAGGATTTTTCAGGTTACCAGTCGGACGGCATGCTGCTCGAAGCGGGATTTATTTCTCTTTTCTTCGCGCCGTCAGGACTGCGCCCTGGTTTTGGGCGGTCGTCACCCCCATTGCGTGCCAGCCTGTTCCTGCTGCAATGGGAATGGTTTCGCATCTACTTCGAATCCGGCGTGGCGAAGATGATGAGTGGAGATCCGGAGTGGCGGCACTTCACGGCGATGGACGAATACTATCAGAACGGTCCGCTGCCCACGTGGATCGGCTGGTACATGCAGCATTTACCGCACTGGTTCCATGCTTCAACAGCATTCGCAACGCTGGCGCTGGAGTTGGTTTTGGTGTGGATGCTATTTTTGCCGCGGCGTTGGCGTACCGTGTGCTTCTTTATTGTGACTCCCTGGGAGCTGGGAGTTATTTTCACCGCGAATTACACTTTTTTGAATTACCTGGTGCTGGCGTTGGGAGTCTTGCTGCTAGATGATGAATTTCCGCTGCGATTTTTGCCGCGGAGATGGAAACATTGTTTCGCAGGGACTTCGACGCCTGAGCAGCACCAAGGTCAAACTTCAGGAGGCTTCCGCGATCAACTCAAGATCGCCAAGCTATCCCTGACCGCTGTTTTATTTGCCTGGTTTTTTTATGCCACCGTGGCGGAATTGATTTGGATGGTCGCCCCCCTGCCTGTGCCGACTTCGCCGGTGGTGGCGCTTGAACCGTTTCGCATCGCGAATCGATACGGACTTTTTGCGGTGATGACGCGCGGGCGTTACGAGATTGAATTTCAGGGTTCGGACGATGGGAAGACCTGGGTGGCTTACCCGTTTCGCTACAAACCGCAGGACCTGAATAAGCCGCCGGGGATATATGCGCCCTATCAACCACGGTTCGACTGGAATTTGTGGTTCGCGTCACTGGGCTCATGGCGAGAATATTCCATCGTGCCCAGAACGGAAGTGCGTTTACTTTCGAACGATAGCGACGTGCTCAGTCTTTTTAAGCAAAACCCGTTCCCGCAGAAGCCGCCACGACAGGTGCGTGCTGTGCTTTGGCAATATTGGTTTACTACGATGGCTGAGAAACGCGCGCAAGGTCTGTGGTGGCGGCGGCAATTTCTGGGACTTTATGCCCCGACGATCGAACGTGACGGCGATGGCAATATCCGCGCGGTCGAAATGCCGAACGTGCAGCCGGGTCAGTGAGGCCGCAAACGCTTTCACGGGATCAGTTTATTTGTGCGCAAATTTCCGCTAATTGCGCTTCAACCTGGTCAACGCCATTTTCGCGGCATGATAACCGCACATGCCATGCACTCCTCCACCTGGCGGAGTGGATGAGGAGCAGATATAAATGTCCGGCGCCGAGGTGGCATAGTGACGGCGCGTAGGCCGGAAAAGAAAATTTCGAATGTCCAGTATTCCGCCTCCTATGTCACCGCCTACGAGATTGGCGTCCATACTTTCAAGGCCTGCCGGGGAAAAAACACGGCGCGCCAGAATGCAATCTCGGAATCCCGGAGCGAACCTCTCAATCTGATCCTCCAATTTCTGCAGCATATCTACGTTCGAACCATTGGGCACATGACAATAAGCCCACGCGGTGTGTTTCTCCGCCGGAGCGCGAGAACTATCGAAAAGACTTGGCTGAGCCAGGAGAACAAAGGGCCTGTCGGAGTGGTGCCCGGTTCGCACGGCCTTTTCCGATTCCGCAATCTCCTCGAAGCTTCCGCCAAGGTGCACCGTCGCTGCGCGAGAGCAATCTGTGGCCTTCCACGGGATAGGAGCATTCAGCGCATAGTCCACTTTGCAGACGCCGGCTCCGTAGCGGTAGCCTGCCATTTGCTGCCTGAAGCTCTCAGAAAATCTTCGCCCGCCAACTTTGAGCAGCTGCCGCGGAGTGAGATCGCAAAGAGTCAGGTCATAGTTGGACAATGCGGTCAGATTTTCGACCGGCGCGGAGTTACGTAGCTTGCCTGAGAAGCTCGCGAGAACTCTACAGAGCGCGGTTGTGATGGATTGCGCACCACCTCGAGGAATCGGCCAACCAACAGCGTGCGCAGGCACAGCCATCAGAATTCCGAATGCTGCGCTCAAGGGTTCATCCAGGCTTAGAAAAGAATGAGCGGCCAAGCCGGCGAAAAGCGCGCGTGTTCTTTGGTCACGGAATCGGCGAGCTACAGAATGGGCCGACTGTACGGCCAGCATTCCAAATCGCGCCATCAGTAATGGGTTTTTCGGAAGGAACGAAACTGGGCCCAGAATTTGTGGAGCGAATTTCTTCCAATGCTCGACGAAGGGGCGCATCAACTGATCCCAAGCTTTTCCGTCGATGCCTAGCGAGCGACCGGTTTGATCCAAGCTACGTTCCAACATCACGGCGGTGCCGTCATCCAGCGGGTGTGCCAAAGGAGCGGGCGAGTGAATCCATTCCAGGCCGTGGTTGCGGAGTGGCAATGATGAAAAAAACGGCGAGCCTGCGCCGAGTGGGTAAACTGCTGAGCCAAAATCGTGTTTGAAACCAGGAAGAGTTAATTCCATCGTGCGCGCAGCACCGCCGGGCTGGGCCTGCGCTTCCAGCACGTCCACGTGGAGCCCAGCCTGAGCCAGCACGATTGCGGCTGCCAAGCCGTTAGGGCCGGCGCCGATCACACACGCTTTATCGCTCATTTGGCATCATTACGATTAGTCTCAAGCTCCGACGTCTTTAGCATAATTTAGGATTCGCCCAAACATCTCAGGAAGTTTTGTTTATCAGGACAGTTTGATTTCGCTATCGTCATGTCGAATATGCGCGAGACTTCAAAGGTTAGAGCATGGGTGATGCAGCGGTAAGAAACGTTTCGTCATGACGGTAAACGTACAGGCACTCAAGCACAGTTAACACGTGAACTCTACTCTAGCCTTGTAGGCGGCATCTAAGTTGATGGCTATGAAGAATCCTACCCGTAGAGAATTGCTGAAGCTGGGTGTGGCGGGCGCTGTGGCGGAACTGGCGTCTTTGGGTTTGCACGGATGTGGCGGGGGTTCTGCCATTCCGTTGCCGAATCCAACACCTTCGGCTTGCTCTAAATTGACGGACATACAACATGTGGTGATCCTGACTCAGGAGAATCGATCTTTCGATCACTATTTTGGAAGCTACCGGGGCGTTCGGGGGTTTTCCGATCAAAGCATGGCATTCCAGCAACCTGATCCGGCAAATACAACAGCGCCGCCCGTTGGCGTACTTCTGCCGTTTCACCTGGATACGTCCACGACAAATGCGGCATGCACGCACGATATTTCTCACGACTGGGTGCCGCAGCATCAGAGCTGGAATAATGGCGCAATGAATGGTTTCGTGACATCGCGGCTTCCGATCAATGCGAATGACGCGGTGTTAAGCATGGGTTACTACACACGCGCGGACATCCCGTACTACTACGCGCTGGCGGACGCTTTCACGATTTGCGACAACTATTTTTGTTCGGTAATGGGTCCCACCGATCCGAACCGCCTGTACACCATGGCGGCCTCATTGGACCCAGATGGAAAAAGCGGTGGGCCGGTTTTGCAATCGATCGTCACTAATCGCTCCGCGTTTTATGGGCGTCTGACCTATACGACCATGTCCGAGCAGCTGCAGGCTCGTGGAATTTCCTGGAAGGTTTATTCTTCGCCGGACGAAACGATTCTTGGCGGAATTCTTTCGGACAATGTGCTGTCCTACTTCAAAAATTTTCAGGACCCTTCCTCGGTGCTGCATCAAAATGCGTTCGGACCACAATTCCCTGTGGACTTTCTCGCTGACGTGGCATCCGGGAATTTGCCGCAGGTTTCGTGGCTGATCGGATCGGTCATAACCTCCGATCACCCGCCTTCGCCTTCCATCTTTGGCGAGAATATTCTTTCCCTTATCGTGAGTGCGTTGAGCGCGAATCCAACGCTGTGGGCCAAAACAGTTTTATTGGTTAACTTCGACGAGAATGGCGGATTTTTCGATCACCGGCCGCCGGTTACGGCGCCTGCCGGAACGCCCGGCGAATATGTGACGGCTGCTGCGGTGCCGGACCCGACGGTAGCCGGCAGCCCAGCGATCAGCGGTCCGATTGGTCTGGGCTTTCGCGTTCCCTTGCTGATTATCTCGCCGTTCAGTCGCGGCGGCTTCGTATCCTCCGATCTGTTTGACCACACTTCCGTACTGCGGTTTCTCGAAACTCTGTTCGGCGCTGAAGTGCCCAATTTGAGCGCTTGGCGGCGCGCAACGGTGGGAGATTTGACCAGCGCGCTTAACTTCAAGCGCCCCGATCAGTCGATTCCGAACCTGCCCTCCACTCTTCCCGCTATTCCGCAGATTATCGAAAGCTGTGTAGCGAATCTGGGCGGAACGACATCCTATGAAGTTCCGAGCAGCCAAACTGTTCCGACCCAGGAATCCGGAACCGCAGTGCGTCCCAGTGGTGAGTGCTGAGGGCCGTTCTCTTTGGGATAAACTTCTTGGCAGCAGATACTGTCACGGAACCGGTCGGCACAGGCTTTCGACCTTGCCTTGCCGTGATTACGGCGGTCAGCTCGTTGTGGCCGCCTAAGTCAGAGGCAGCATGAAAATTTGTGACCGATTGAATATCCGTGTGGTTTTACTCATCACTATCGCACTGCTGACATTGCCGGCCATCGGCTTGGCGCAAACTGACGAGATTCAGGTATACGACGCAAGCATTGCCGAGCGTGGAGTGTTCAATCTCACGCTGCACAACAACTTCACTCCCGATGGATTGAAGTATCCCGCGTTCCCTGGTGGCCTGATACCCGACAAGTCTCTCAACGGCGTGCCGGAATGGGCCTACGGCGTGACGGATTGGTTCGAGGCGGGTCTTTATCTTCCTTTGTACAGCATTTCCAAAGGGCGGGGAGTTAGCATAAACGGCGGCAAACTTCGACTTTTATTTGTCCGGCCTCACGCCGCGGAGCACACGTTCTTTTACGGGATAAATTTCGAATTCAGTTACAACGCCAAACATTGGGATTCCCGGACCTACACGTCGGAGATACGACCGATCATCGGCTTGCATTTACATCCTGTGGACATTATCGTGAACCCCATTCTCGATAATTCCTACACCGGCGGGTTCAAGGGGTTGGACTTCGCGCCTGCAACACGTGTGGCGTATAACTTCTCATCCAAGTGGACGCTGGCAGCTGAGGAGTACGCTGACTTCGGATTGTTACGCCATTTCCTTCCGCCAAGTGAGCAATCCCAACAGCTATATGCAGTGGTGGACCACACCACCAAGTACGTGAACATTGAAGCGGGTATAGGTTTTGGAATGACGAGCGCTTCCGACAAAGTGACTTTGAAGTTGATCCTATCTCGTGATTTATATGTGCCGAATAAAAAATGAATGCCTTAAAGCTTCTTATCATTGCCGTCATTCTGAATGGCGCGCAAAAAAAGCGGCTGGATTTTTCAATCACAGCCGCTCTCCGATTCTTGAGAAACACCCAGCGCCTAACAAGCGCTGCGGTCGGTTAGAAGCTGAAGCGGGCCTCTATCTCAATCACGCGTCCGCCGAGAGCACCACCATTGGTGCCTGACGCGAAGCTGCCGTTTGCCCCGGTGACCGTCTCTTTGGTAACGACGCCACCTGGACCAGTTGTGAGTTGAATTGTTCCTATGTTTTGCGGGCCGAGTGGGGTGAAGTTAAGCTGGTTGAAGAGATTGTAGAAGTTCCCGCGGATTTCAATTTTGGCGTTTTCGCCCAAAACCGGCAAGTGAGGGAGTCCGAAGGCCTTGCCCAAGGTGGCGTCGATAGATGAGTAGCGGGGTCCACGGAACGAATTACGAGCCACACCTGGCAGCGGCGGAGGAGCGTCAACATTCGTAAAGGTTGGAGGAGCGAAAAAGGAAAGAGAGCTGCCCGGGAAGTTAGTTGTGGTTGCTTCAAATCCCGAGTTGCTGTAATTCTTGCCCGCGCCACCGAGGTAGGCACCCGGCCGCACACTGCAAAAATTGCTATTCGCGTAGACCAAACTACATGTGTTGGGCGCGCCTAGCACCTGAACGTTGTAGAAGGGCGTCCATGGGAAGCCGGTGTGGGCGTTGAGAATGCCAGTAACCGTCCACCCGCCGACAACTTTTTCAAGCCAGTTGTTATCCCCGCGGAAAAGGCGCGGGCTCCAGATTCCGTAGAGCTTGAAATTGTGCCTCACGTCGTAGTCAGCAGGGGCGAAATCAGCCTGGCGGTTGAAGGGGTTCGCTCCTGGGTCGAAATCTCCGTGGAAATCTCCAGAATAGTTATCTTCCGCCTTAGCGAACACGTATTGAGCGTCGATCTGGAAGGTGTGTGAGAACTTATGCTGCACCTCGGTTAGCAGCGCATTGTATGAACCGTTGGCATCGTTGGTGAAACGCTGGAAATTTTGAATTTGAGGATTCAGGTTCGCAGAATAAACAAGGTTGAGATTTTGGTTACGAGTATAGTGGCGGCTCAAGCTGCCCTGGTAGCCAACGGAGACAACCCAATCGTGACCCATGTCGTATTGAGTTCCCAGCGAGTAACGATAGGTGACGGGAGTAGGTACATTGGTGTCGAAGCCCACCAAGCTCACAGGCGCGCCGCTGGCAGGGAGGTTGGTGGCCGGATTGATGGCTACGATGGTGTTCGGATTGTTCGGGAAGCCATTGAAATTGTGCGGGTCGCTCGACGGGGCGTAGATAATGTTCGAGCCAAACAGATTGTCACCGGCGACCTGGGGCGGGTTAGTGCCCACATTCACCAGGAGGGCCTGTTCTTCGCGGCTGTAACCGATACCGAATCCGCCGCGGATCACTAGATGATTATTAAAATCCTGCTGCAGTAACGGTAACGAGTGGGGGCTCCAGGCAAAGCCGATTTGGGGGCCGAAGTTGTGATAGCTGGCATTGTAGAGATCGCCTCCTATCCTTACCGTGGTACCCGTAAGCGTGTCGACTCCAGTACTAGGTACGGCAACGTCGATATTGTTATGCTTTTCGTATAGTGGGCCGAAGTACTCCCACCGTAAGCCGAGATTAATAGTCAGATTGGATTTGACCTTCCAGTCATCCTGGAAGAAGACGGCATAACTATTGGCGCGGAAGTAATGCCTGGTTTGAGTCAGGGCGCCTGTCAAGGGGTTAAAATTGGCATTTTCCTGTGTGGGCGCATCATTGGCAAAATCCCAAAGATTCTTGAAGAAATATTGGGGAAGCGCTCCTCCCGCGTTGACCTGGGTGTTCTGATCGCGAAAAATGTCGACACCGAATTTTAGAGTCTGGTTACCCAAAACCTTGGTGGCGGTGTCGCGAATGTTGTAGTCGGTCTTGTAGAGAATGCCCGGACCATTAGCGCCATAGACGAACGTGAACCCGCCAATGTTGCCGAGGGAGTTGTTGAGTACAGCTTGGGGCAACCCAAATGGTTCCTGGGGGTTGCTGGTTAGTTCATTGAAATACCAGCGAGACACGTTAAAACGGGCTTCGTTAATGAGCGTGGGGGCAAAGGTGTGTTGCCAGAGGATCGCGGCACTTTCATTGGTACGATCCGAATGCCAGAGGTTAGCCGGGCGTGCATTGCCGTTGTAGAACGTCGCATTATTCGGCACGTAGTACATACTGAAGGTAATCAGATCTTTCTGAGTCGCCTGATAATCGACGCGGCCGTTATATTGAGTCGAGGTGGTTTGGTTGGGATTCGTGGTTTGCACGAAGGCGATATCTGGTATGCCGTCCAAGCCGCCGCCAACACCAAACGGGGTGGCAGCTTGACCAAAAGTCGGATCGTGTGTGCCTACCGCGGCTTTAATTGGCGATCCGATGTCTAAGCCTTGAGAGCCGTTTGCACCGATCGGATTGCAATTGACGCCAGTGGCAAAACCGGCCTGCTCGCAGGTCCGGGGAATGATCGAACCAATAGCGGTGCCTTCGCCGGGGAACGTCAAAAGCGAATTGGCGATCGTGCCGGCGGGAGCTTGCATTAAAAATTGGGGCGTTTCGGCCCAGGTGGTATTCGAATTTACGGAGGCGTTTCTAAGCGTCTCGTAAGAGAAGAACGCGAAGAGATGGTGCTTGATAATAGGGCCCCCGACACTTCCGCCATACTGATTAAACCGGTTGGTTACACGCTGTTCACTACCTTTACCTAGCCCAAAAGGCCGTTGGAAGGCATTTAGGCCCGGGCGGTCAAGCTTAATGAACAGACTGCCGTGATACTGGTCGGTCCCATTTTGGGACACCACTTCAACTTGCGCGCCGCTGGTGCGCCCGAACTGCGCGTCGTAGGAGTTGGCCGTGACGCGCACTTCCTTGATGGATTCCTCATTTGGCGTGATGACTGCCGCGCCGCCCCAATCCAAGCTGTTAACCGAGACGCCGTCGACTTGAAAGCTGTTCGCGGTGTTGCGCTGGCCATTGGCGTTTACCTGTACCTGGTTTTCGGTCTGGAAGATGCTGCTGCTACCAGAAGTGCCACCCGGGCCTTGGCTCCCCGGAGTATTGGCTGAGCCGCCGCCGGCGTTGTGTGCGGCATCCCCAAAAACACCCGGGGCTAAACGCAAGAGTTGAAACGGATCGCGACCCAACGAAGGCAAATTCTGAATTTCATTGCTGTTCAGCGTGCCGCTGATGTTACCGGTCTCGGTGTCGATGGCGGGGACGGACTCACCGCTGACCGTAACGGTCTGAGTTACGTCGCCCAACTCAAGGGTGACATTGATGCTCTGCGTCTGTTCGCCTTCGACGAGAACGCTCTCCAGGGTCTTTTTCTTAAAACCGGTCATTTCGACGTCCAACCGGTAGTGGCCCGGTGGCAGACCCAAGAAGTTATAGACTCCCGCGGAATTGCTGGTGAATTGAGTGACTTTGCCAGTCTCTAGGTTTGTTAACGTTACGGTCGCACCTTCGATGGCATTTCCTTGGGAATCCAGGACGGTCCCTTGAATACCGGCGCGGTACTGGGCGTGGGCCCCGGGGAGTAGTAGGGTTAAGCAGCCGAGCAGAAACGCAATGCGAAGAACGAACTTGCCAAAGGGCATGTGGTGCTCCTATTCAGAATTTACAACGCCCTCGACAAATAAACTGCCTAACTTCTATTGTTTAGCAGTATAGTCATCGAATTTTTGGGCGTCAATAAATGATAATACTGATATTGCTAGGCCTAACGTTGATCCCGGGGGATTTCCAGGCCGGCTTATTTGGCTTCTGGCATACTTCTCCGGTCAGGGACAAAATGCCATGCGCGTGAGGCTATTATCGGGACAATAAAACTTGTGTTCGAAATGAGACACATCGTGGCTGTGCGGTTTTTGAAAATCGCGGGGTTGATCCTGGCGGGATTCGCCGGGTTGCTTTGCGCCAGCCCCGCGATACTTGGCGATACGCAGTACTATGAACACTCCTTTTTCGACAATAGCCTAATGCCAGACGCTTATTTTTATAGTTCTGGCAAGCCATCAGCGCCTAGCACCGTGGACTTGATTCACGGCCATCTGCCGGTCAGCACGAAAATCTTCATTACGCCGCCAAACGCGCTCCAACTGTCATGGCAGTCAGCCTTAAACGGCGGATGGGACGCTGAAATAAGGGTGGTCAATTTTCGCAACCGCCGTATCCAGTTTCAAGGCGACACGCTTTTTTTCTGGTGTTACTCGCAGGAAGGGATTGCTGCGGGCGATCTCCCCCTAGTGCGGCTAGAAGATGTTGGCAGAAGCTTCTCCGGCCCATTGCCATTCGGCGAGTTCACGGGAGATTTGCCTGCGGGACGCTGGGTGCAGGTAAAGATTCCGCTGTCACGATTTGTGACCGGATCGATTCACGATTTCTCTGCTCAAAACTTGAGAATTATGGTTTTTTCGCAAAATGCGGCCGATGGCGCGAAGCATACGTTGCTCATCGACGAAATTCGCATTGATTCCGCGGGGGCAGCCGGGTCTGCGCCCGTAGCTGCGGCGCTTGGGAGCGACCCCAATCCATTGAGGAGCGCGTCGGCCGTGACTGCCCCGCGTAATCTTTCGGCGAAAGGCTACGAACGCCACATCGATCTGCACTGGCAGGCGTCTGATTCCTCGTCAGTAGGCGCGACCGGCGGCACACAAACCGGCCCTTCCGGTGGTGCGGGTTCGCCGGCAGCGGCCGGGCTCGAACGCTACATCATCTATCGTTCCGAAGAGGGAAGAAATTTTCAGCCGATTGGTATGCAAGTCCGGGGAATAACGCGCTACACAGATTTTGTCGGACTCGGAGGGAAGAGGTACTACTACCGGGTGACGGCCTCGGACGTACAGTATCGCGAGTCGGCTGCGTCTGAGGTGGTCAGCGCGGCCACGCGCACGGCTGACCATCTTTTTACCGACGAAGAATTGTTGACGATGACTCAAGAGGAGGCGTTTTTCTATTATTGGGAAGGCGCGCACCCGGAGTCCGGCACGACTCTTGAAAACATCCCGGGCGATGATCGCATCGTGGCTACCGGGGCCAGCGGATTTGGAATTATGGCGTTGATCGTGGGCGTGGAGCGTGGCTTTATGTCGCGCGAAGAGGGACTGGAGCGATTGCAGGAGATCGTCACCTTTCTGGAAAAAGCTCCCCGTTACCACGGCGTTTGGTCTCATTTTATGGACGGTCACACTGGCCAGACCTTGCCGGTTTTTGACATGTTCGATGACGCCGGAGACCTAGTCGAGACCGCTTTCCTGATGGAAGGGTTACTGACTGCCCGGCAGTATTTCGCTAATGATCACGGATACCAAAAGGATGGCAATACGGGCGAAAGAGATTCGCGGGGCGCTGCGCTTTTCTCACGCATCACCAAATTGTGGGAAGAAGTCGAGTGGGATTGGTACAAGAAAAGCCCGCAGGGGGAAGCGCTGTATTGGCATTGGTCGCCGGATTTTGTATGGCACATCAGCAACAGGCTGACCGGTTTCAACGAAACGATGATCGTGTATTTGCTGGCGATGGCTTCGCCCACCCACGCCATTTCTCCTGATTTGTATTACACCGGTTGGGCGAACCAAAGGGAGCCGGCCCTCGGCTCATACATCGACGACCCGCGTCCGGGATCGCGTTACGCCAACGGGAAAACTTATTTTGGAATCAAACTGGACGTGGGCTGGGGGAGCGGCGGTCCGCTTTTTTTCACGCACTATTCTTATATGGGGTTTGATCCGCACGAGGCGACCGATCGCTTCACGAACTATTTTGAGAATAACCGGAATACCGCGCTGATCAATCGGGCGTACTGCATCGCCAACCCAAAACATTTCGAGGGATATTCGGCGGATTCCTGGGGATTGACAGCTAGCGATGGGCCGCAAGGTTATAATCCCGCCGCGCCGAATGAACACGATGATCGTGGGATTATGGCCCCGACTGGGGCATTGTCTTCGTTTCCGTATACTCCGGAAGCATCCATGGCCGCCCTGAAGCATTTTTATCGCGATGAAGGCAGCTGGCTCTGGGGCATCTATGGACCGCGGGATGCATTTGATGCGCAAGAGCATTGGGTAGCGCCGATTTACATGGGTCTTAATCAGGCTCCTATTGTGGTAATGATTGAGAATTATCGGACTGGGCTGATTTGGAAATGGTTCATGTCTAATCCAGAGATTGCGCCGATGCTGGTGAAAGCCGGATTGCGAATGCACAAGAGGGAAACACAACCACACGGCGCGCAATAACCGGCGTCAATTGCACGGGTTTTAATCCCGCTTGAGCTATTCTTCGTGAGAATAGTTCTTTCTTTTCGCTCGCCGCAGGTATGGTATGAATGTGCTCTGGAGGTTTGTTGAGCGAAATTCCCTCAGTGACTGTAGCCGGTTCGGCGCTTCAGGAACTACTTGCTCCCCTCAGCGAGCAAGAAGCGGTTACGGAATCGGCACGCTGTTTGATGTGCTTCGATGCGCCCTGTACGCATGCTTGTCCCACACATATCGACATTCCCAAGTTCATTAAGAAAATTTCGACCGGTAATTTACTGGGTTCGGCGGGCACCATTCTGGAGTCCAATTTACTGGGGGCTACCTGTGCGCGCGTGTGCCCGGTTCAGGAATTGTGCGAAGGCGCTTGCGTGCTTGGCGCGGAGCACAAACCAATCGCGATCGGGCGGCTGCAGCGGCACGCGATGGATTATGCGTATGGACGGAAGATTGACGTTTTCCACGCTGCAACACCTATTGGCAAGAAAGTAGCTGTGGTGGGCGCCGGGCCTGCGGGCTTATCTTGTGCCGGAGAACTCGCCAAGCTGGGCGTTTCGGTAACGCTGTACGAAAAACGCGAGTTGCCGGGCGGGCTCTCGACTTACGGCATCATCGTACTGCGCGAACCGGTGGAAGTTGCGCTTGCCGAAACGGAAATGATCCAACGTCTCGGAGCCAAGCTTGAAGTCGCCAAGGATGTGGGCGTCAATCCTCCTATTACCGAACTGCAGAAAAACGTTGACGCCGTGTTCATCGGCGTGGGTCTGGGCAATTCGCCGCAACTGGGAATTCCTGGCGAAGAGTACATACTCGATGGGCTTGAATACATCGAACGCAGCAAACTTCAGCCTGCGCAATTGGAGGTCGGCCGCGATGTAATCGTCATCGGCGCCGGTAACACCGCGATTGACTGCGCCACCGTGGCCCGGCGCCTTGGCGCTGAACGCGTCACTATGCTTTATCGCCGTACGGAAAAAGAAATGACCGCATACCCACATGAATACGCCTTCGTAAAACTCGAAGGAGTTACCGTTTCGTTTTTATCTCAACCTGTCAAAGTTCATCACGAAGGTGGGGTGGTAAAAGCGCTTGAGTGTGTTCGCATCGCTTTAGGCGAGAAGGACGCGTCCGGGCGAGCTGCTCCCAAAGAGATTCCCGGTTCGAATGTAGTCTTGCCCGCCGACCAGATCGTTAAGGCTATCGGGCAGAACAAATTGTCACTGGCTGCGCGGCTCGATCTCAAAACCGACAAGGGCTTTATTCGCGTCGATTCCAAATTTGAAACCAGCGCTCCAGGGATTTTTGCCGGGGGCGATTGCATTCGTGCGCGCGGGTCAGCTTCCACGGTGATGGCGGTGCAGGATGGTAAGCTTGCCGCTCGCGCGATCTACAAAAGGTTGATAAATCATGGCTGACCTCAGAACCAACTTTGCCGGGATTCGTTCGCCTAATCCGTTCTGGCTGGCGTCCGCGCCTCCGACCAATTCTGGAGCGCAGATTCACCGCGCGTTCGAGGCGGGCTGGGGTGGCGCGGTCTGGAAAACCATTGGCGCGCCAGTGCTGAATGTTTCCAATCGCTACGGGAGCTGGCGCTACGGCACCGAAAAAATGCTGGCCATTAATAACGTAGAACTTATTTCCGATCGACCGATGGAAGTGAACCTTCGGGAAATTACAGAGGTAAAACGGGCCTGGCCAGATCGCGCGGTGATCGTTTCCGCGATGGTGGAATCCAAGCCCACGGCCTGGCATGACGTTATTCGCCGCATTCAGGATACCGGTGCTGACGCCATCGAGTTGAACTATGGCTGTCCGCACGGTATGAGCGAACGCGGGATGGGCAGCGCTGTTGGTCAAGTGCCGGAATATTGTGAGGAAATTACCGCTTGGGTGATGGACGTTGCGAAAATTCCGGTGATCGTAAAGCTGACTCCAAATATTTCTGACATCGTCATGCCCGCGCGCGCCGCGGTTGCTGCCAAGGCCAACGCCATCTCGCTGATTAACACCATCAACTCGATTATGGGCGTGGATTTGGAGACGTTGGACATCACGCCGAGCATCGCTGGTAGAGGAGGCCACGGCGGTTATGCCGGGCCGGCAGTTAAACCGATCGCGCTGAACATGCTTGCGGCGCTGGGTCGCGATTCCGTGGTCCATGGATCCGGCCTGCCGATTTCTGGGATGGGCGGGATCTCTACGTGGCGGGACGCGGCGGAATTTCTTCTACTAGGCGCAAGTAGCTTGCAGGTCTGTACTGCGGTGATGCACTACGGCTTTCGGATCATCGAAGATTTGTGCGACGGATTGTCCAACTGGATGGATGCCAAAGAGTTCGCGACGATTCGTGACGTTGTAGGCCATAGCCTCCGGCAGGTCTCGGACTTTAAGGATTTTGATCTTTCTTTCAAGGCGGTGGCGCGCATAGATCAGCAGAAGTGTATTCGCTGCGACTTGTGCTACGTGGCGTGTAATGATGCAGCGCATCAGTGCATCGACCTGATTGATAAACAGGGACACGTAACTATTCCCGCCGCTTATGATCCATCGTCTAACGGCAGAATCGACGCGGTCTCGATGCGGCCCAGTGTGGTTGTTCGCGAACATGATTGCGTGGGCTGCCGCCTGTGTTTCAATATTTGCCCGGTGGAAAATTGCATCCAGATGGTGGAAGTGGCGCCCGAACAACCCTCCGTCACCTGGGATGAATTGACCGCGAAGCAACCTGAAGTCGCGGAAGATTGGGATCAGATGGAGCGCTATCGCCAAAAAATGGGCATCCGCATCCACTAAAATTGCGGAAGGAGTAAGCGATGGGCCTGCTGATCCGAAATGGGGAGATTGTTGCTGTCGGCTCCCGTGTAAAAGGCGATGTTTACGCCGAAAACGAAACGGTCACGCGGATCGGCAAGAATCTTGAAGCGCCGCCCGGCACGGAAATCATCGACGCCACCGGCAAATTTGTTTTTCCCGGCTTCATCGATCCGCACGTTCATATTTATCTTCCCTTCATGGCTACTTTTGCTAAGGACACGCATGAAACGGCCAGCGTTGCGGCACTGATCGGCGGCACGACTACCTATATCGAAATGTGTTGCCCGAACCGCACCGACGACGCACTGGCCGGGTATGAACTCTGGAAATCCAAGGCTGACGGCGCGAGTGCCTGCGATTACGCGTTTCACATGGCGGTCACGAAATTCGGAGAAGAAACGGAATCGCAGCTTCGTGAAATTGTGGCTGACGGCACTTCTTCATTCAAAATTTTTCTCGCTTACAAAAATTTCTTCGGCGTCGATGACGGTGAAATGTACCAGACACTGACGCTGGCCAAGAAGCTCGGCGTGATCGTTACCGCGCACTGCGAAAACGCCGAGCTGGTCGCGCGGCTGCAGGCGCAACTGATCGGCGAAGGCAAGACCGGGCCGGAGTGGCACGAGCCCAGCCGCCCGGAGTCTGTTGAAGCGGAAGGCACCGGGCGGTTTGCAGCTTTTCTTGAAAACACTGGAGCCACCGGCTACGTGGTGCACCTTTCCTGCGAAAGAGCTCTCAATGCCGCTCTGGCTGCCAAGGAACGCGGCGTTCGCTTGAGCGTCGAAGCGGTTCTTCCGCACCTGTTGCTCGATAAATCATTCGCGGAACGGCCCGGCATCGAAGGCATGAAACACGTGATGTCGCCGCCGCTGCGCGCGAAACACAATCAGGATGTACTTTGGAATGCGCTCGCGCGCGGTCTCGTGGATACGGTGGGCACCGACCATTGCCCATTCGACGTGGAACAGAAGCTCCTGGGTACGGATGCCTTCACAAATATTCCCAACGGCATTCCGGGTATCGAAGATCGCGTCAATCTTCTTTATTCCTTTGGGGTACAGAAAGGGCGCATCGATCTGGATCGTTTTGTAAATATTGCCAGCACTCGCGCGGCGAAACTTTTCGGGTTGTTTCCCCGCAAAGGCACGATCGAAGTGGGAGGCGACGCCGATCTGGTGGTCTTCGACCCGGGCTATCGAGGAATCATCAGCGTCAAAACGCAACACGTCAATAATGACTACAACGGGTTCGAAGGGATGGCCATCGCAGGGCGGCCCTCGGTGGTTACCGTGCGCGGTAAGGTGCAGGTGCGGGACGGAGAATTTGTGGGCGAACGCGGGCGGGGGCGTCTGTTGAAGCGCGAGCCCGCATATTTCTGAGCGAGCACAGCATGGCTCTTGATCCCAAACGTACAGTTGCCGAACTGAAAGAACTTCGTTCGTTGACCGGCGACGAAAACGGAGCGCAACGGGTGGCCTGGACCGATACGTGGTTGCGTGCCCGCGAGTGGTTTGCGAAAAAACTAGCTGAGCTTCCGGTTGAGCATCATTACGACGCAGCGGGAAATAATTGGGCGACGCTAGCGGGCGAATCAAAGAAATCTTTGCTGCTTGGCGGCCACCTGGATTCCGTGCCTAATGGCGGGTGGCTTGACGGTGCGCTGAATGTTCTTGCCGCGCTCGAGGTGCTTCGCCGTTTCGCTTCAGAATTCCACGGGCGGCCGCCGGTCACCATACGCCTGGTGGACTGGGCCGATGAAGAAGGGGCGCGCTTCGGACGCAGCCTGTTGGGATCGTCGGCGTTCGCGGGCACCCATTCCATTTCCGCTGATCGCGTTCGCACCGACCGCGAGGGAATAAAAATGGAAGACGCGTTGCGGCGTTGCGGCGTTGAAATGGATCGATTCGCCGAAGCCGAAAAAGAACGACAAAATGCCGCCGCGTATCTCGAACTGCATATAGAACAAGGACCGGTGCTGGAGAAACTTAATCTTTCGCTGGGCGTTGTTCTAGGGACCAAGGGAGTGGAACGTCACAGCATCATCTTTTACGGTCAAGAGGCGCACTCCGGCTCCACGCCTATGAACGCGCGCCGCGATGCGCTGGCGGCCGCCGCAAAACTCGTGCTGGAAATTCGCAATATCGCGCGAAAGCATCCGGACGCGGTCTGCACCATGGGGAGCCTGAAAACATTTCCCGGCATAGTGACCGCCGTGGTGGGACGCTGCGAAGCGACGTTGGATCAACGCGATCTTGATGCGCGCATTCTTGCCCATATGTTTCAAGAAGCTCAGGATGCCAGCCGGCGTTTCGCCGAAGAAGAAAAATGCACAGTAGAGTGGTCGCGCATCTGGAGCATCGAACCGGTACCGTTTCACCCTGCTCTGCTTGATCTTTGCGAGCAAGCGGTTCGTGAAGTGTCGGGCACATCGCATCGCATGCCTTCCGGCCCGCTACACGATGCCGCTGAAGTCTCTCGCGCGGGTATCCCGGCGGTCATGATGTTTGTGCAATCGCTTGGCGGGATCAGCCACAATAAAATCGAGGACACCCGCGAAGCACATCTCGAGATGTCGGTGGTGGCGCTCGACCGGCTGGCATCCAAAACAGTCGACTGGGTTTTGCGAAGCTAACAGCCGCTCAAACAAAAGAGAGAATTACCGGCAAGACTCGCAGGAAGTCCAGCTTTTGTTGAGCTTTCTGAGTTGGATTTAGGAATCCGCGGAGATGGCGTGAACGCACAAGTCAACTATGCGGCGATGCTCGAGGTCGCTCTGCAGGAGGCGCGGCAAGGGTTGCAGGAAGGCGGAATACCGATTGGCGCTGCGATTTTCGATGCCGATGGCCGGATGATTGGCAAGGGGCACAACCGGCGTGTGCAGCGGAATGATCCTTCCATGCACGGCGAGACGGACGCGTTTCGCAATGCCGGCCGGCAAGCTAGTTACCGCAAGCTAATCATGGTTACCACGCTGGCTCCGTGTTGGTATTGCAGCGGACTAGTTCGACAATTTGGATTCGGAGCTGTGGTGGTGGGCGAGAGCAAAACTTTTCAGGGCGGCATAGATTGGTTGCGCTCGCTCGGTGTTCAGGTGATTGATCTGGAATCCGAGGAATGCTTCTCCATGCTGCAGAAATATATTGCAGTGAACCCCGCGGTTTGGAACGAAGACATTGGGCAAGAATGAAAACCGCTCACCTATAAATCAACGAAACAGTCTGAAGTAAGAATGACGACCTCCAACTGAAATCTAAAGAAGCCACTGTTTTTTTACGCGCGCAAGATCAGAATTTCACGGCGATCGATATTTGAATTTGCCGCGCGCTTCCAATGGTCTTGTTGACGCTACCCAATCCAAACGGGCAATTGTAAAAGCCACTGGTTTGGTTCGGGGTCCCGCAGCCGGACGGCAATGGCGTCGTACCTTGGGTCGGGAATCCGTTGTAGTACTGATTCTGGTTGACGTCGTCGATGGGGATATCAAAGCTCGGCGTGTTGGTCACGTTGAAGACATCAAAGCTAAATTGCAGCGAGGCGCGCTCGGTCAGCTTGGTCATTTTAACGAGAGAGACGTCCAGGCGCTTCTGCCAGGATTGCCGAAAAATATTGCGCTGTCCGGTGGTAAAGGTGGTCTCGTAGGGATCGTTGCTGGGAATCGCGCCATTCAGCGCGCCTGGCTGCAGAATCGGAATCGTAAAGCAAGAAGCTTTGAGTGCTGGGCCATTCACTCCAATTTGTCCGGTAAGCGCCGATTGAGGAGTACAGCCAGGGGCGAGGGGCACGATAGGATTAGTGATTCCATCAGAAACGCCATAGTAAAGGCTTCCGATGGCGCCGCTGTAGTCGATAACGCTGAAAGGCTGTCCGCTCTGGTAAACACCGATGCCCTCCAATGCCCAGCCATTCGTGAATTTGCCGACAAGCGAAGAGTTCTGCGCGACCTTGGGAATTTCAAACACGAAGCTAAAATTGAATACATGCGTGCGGTCGAAGTCAGAGGAGCCGTAAGCCTCGCGCAAATTTAACGGGTTGTTGCCGTTGTAAAACAGGCCCAAAGCGCTCTGTTCGTCGGTGGCGTGAGAATAGGTGTACGAGAAGCCCATGCGAACAGCGTGGCTCATGCGTTTTTCGATGTGCGTTTGCAGTGCGTTATAAGCAGAAATGCCAGCGGCTTTGTAGCTTTCAGATTCCGAAGAATAGCCGACGTAAGGGACGCGCAGGTCGATGTTGCCGCCTTCGTAGTTGGTCAGATAATTTCCGGGTGACGTGGTGCTACCAGGAACGGGCGGGAGTGCGATGGGAGTGAAAGTGGAATCGACGACGGTATACCCGTAACTGTAAACCTGTCCGTGAATCGGATGCGAAGGCGAAGCAACCTGCGCCTGGTTAAATGGAACCGGAATAACCAGGTGCCGGCCGAGATTTCCGACGTAGCCGATCTGTACGAGGAGATCGTTGCGAGGCTGCCACTGTATGTCCAGCGTGTTGTTGATGCTGTAAGGCAATTTATTTTTGCGATCGTAAACCGCAAAAGGGAAAACCTGCGCGCCGTTCTGTATGGCGGCTGCGGATGGAAGATAGTTGATGATGTCCGCCGGATTGCCCGAAGGAGGAGGTTGCAGGCTGCTGCCCCATGGCGCGGAGAGAGAACCGCCAGTGGGCGACGCGGGATCACAGGTGGGAATAAACCCCTGGTACGGGCTGATGGGGGAAGTACAGACTTGCGAATTCACAAAGGGCGGAGCCTGATTGACGCCGAAAGGTCCTCCAGTTATCACCCCCGCGGCGAACCCCGGCGACAGATAGGTGAACAATTCTCCGCGGTCGTAATAGAGACCGGTGCCTGCTCGAACGACAACTTTGTTATGAAACGTCTCCGGACTCCATGCGATGCCCAGACGCGGAGCGACTCCCCACTGGCGGCCGGTTAGCGTGCTGTTGCTTACCCCTTTGGTAGGGAATTTGGGATTGTTGCCCGCCACGACGAATCCCGTGGATGTGACGGTGCCGGAAGCTTCGTCGAAGGAATACAGCGAAGGCTCGAAGTTATAAATGCGGCCGTATTTTTCCGTGAAGCCGCCGTTGTAGTCGTAACGCACGCCGAGCGTCACGCTCAGATTGGGACGAATCTGAAAGCGGTCCTGTAAGTACAGACCCGATTGGTTAGCCCGTAGATAACGGTTGGCATCGCCTTGCAGATATGAGGTGGTGACGAAGCCGTCGGAGGTGTAAGGCGTGACGAGACCTTGTAGGAATTGTGAGAAGTCCGCGCTGCCAATGATTCCCTGATTAGTGCGCTGATCACGTGTGTTCAACTGCGTGTACGCGTAGCTTCCGCCGAAGGTGATGGTATGTTTACCGCGCGTCCAGATAGCATTCGCCGAGGGCATAATGCGATTCTGAAATACGCCAGTGTATGCGCCTTGGGACGCGGCACCTTGGCCGATGTTAAGGGCGGCATTAGCGATCGGCGTCGGAGAGGAGCAGCTGGGATTGCTGTTGGGGCAGCCCGTGTTATAGGGCGCGGCATTGCCAAAATCGTCCACGATGGTAATGCCCGGAAAGAAATTTGAGCCGAAGGTGTTTATGCCCAACTGCGACGGAGTAAAGGGCTGAGAAACGGTGCTGTAAACTTTTTCGCGAGCAAAACCCAAAACTTCGGTAACACTTAAGTTGGGACGCAAGGTTTGAGTATTGCTAATGGACAACACCTGACTGCCGGCGTCGAGATGCTGGGCAAATCCCGCCACGCTCGAGTACGCGTAAGGCGCGACCGTCGGATCATGCTGGAAGTAATATTTGAAGGCTACAGTGTCCCTTGCAGTGGCGTTCCAGTCGACGTCGGCAACCGCTTGATCAGCAGTAAAGCGTGCGGTTCCTGGGACAACCGCGTTCTCCGGAAAATTCACCGTCGGTGTATTGCCGTCCGCGGAAGGGATCATGTACTGACCGTTGGGCAATTTGTAATTTAGCAGAGCGAAGGCTACCGGGCTGATATCGCCGGGAGCGGTGCCTACGACCGGATTTACGGTGGACGGAAAATTGTTGCACGGCGGCACCGGGCAACCAGCGGTGGGCGTCATGGTATTAACAACGTTCGCCAAGCCGGCGGCACTGCGATCGTTGGTCAGGTTATAAGGCACAGTTATGCGGGAAAGGCCGATCTCCTGATCGGAAACATGGGTGTGCTGGTAGCTCAGAAAATAAAACAATTTGTCTTTGATGATCGGGCCGCCCACCGTTCCGCCAGCGGTGTAACGATGGAGTTCGGGATTTTTTTGGTCGGCGGGAATGTTGGGGTCGGCCTTGAAAAAGAAGGGAGCGGCGTTCAGCCAATCGGTCCCGCGATGGATGTAGGCGCCACCATGGATGGAGTTGGTGCCGGACGCGGTGCTCATGTCGATATGCGCGCCGCTGGTGGATCCCTGTTGAGCGTCATACATGCTGGTGTTGACGCGCAATTCCTGGATGGTTTCCGGCGCGGGAGTCGGCAGCGCCTGTCCGATAGCCAGATAAGGAGACGCGGTGCTCTGTATCACCGCCGCACTGGAGCTGGCTGCGCCGCTAACCCCGGTATTATTAACCACGCGTGCGGAAGCTACTTGGCTGGTGCTTTTACCGTTGAAGAGATTGCTGGCATCGACGCCATTGAGGAGAAAACTGTTACTGGTGTCGCGTTGACCATTGGCCCAGATAGGCTGGTTGCCTAGACCGCTGTTGGCCCCGGTGCCGCTGGGAAGTTCCGCGTTCACTCCTGGTGAAAGAATGGCGAGGCTAGTGAAGCTTCCGGTAGCCAGGGGAACGGAAGAAATTTCATCCTTTTCGAGAATGTAGCCGTTAGTGGTGTCCTGGGCATTCAACAACGGGGTAGCTTCGACGGTGACCGTCGAGCCCACCGCGCCTACTTTTAGACTGGCGTTCAGAGTAGCGGTGCGATCGGCTTGCACTACGATGGAAGGCACGACCAACGTTTCGAATCCATCATGCGTAAACGTAAGCGAGTACGCGCCAATGGGTAGGCTTACGAAATCGTAGCTGCCGCTACTGTTCGTGGTCTGCAAACGCGTAAGTTTCGTTGCGTCAGCGACCAGCGTGACCTCCGTATCGCCGACGGAGGCTCCCGAAGCGTCCGTCACCGTGCCGGTGATTCCGCCAAGAGTCTGCTGTGAGAAAGCAGCAGCGGGCAAGAAAAGAGTTACGCAGATGCAGATATAAAGATACGGCAATAAATGAGAAATCGAAAAACTGCTTACGATCTTACGCATTCGTAACGCCTCCGAGAGATACCAAAAACGCCCAGCACGCGCGTTGCGGTAAGCCGATTCCGATATTCTCTGAAGGAGTTTGAATGGCTCCCGCCGGACCCCGTGTGTTTATAAACTGGTTCCGAGGAAGCTATTTCATTTCGACGTACAAGGTAAACGCAAACTTCCGATGCTCGCGATTGTATTTTTTAATTGGAGTTCGTCGTCGGCAGCCCCACGGGCCTGCAGATTGTGTCTACACCACAGCTAACTTATTCTGTCTTCGGCGCAGGAAAAACCACAGCATCCCTGCAAAAAGATATCCCAGGTAAATGTACGGGAGCCTGCCATACGGGCCCTCCGGAACGGGGAAAATATTCCCGATCAATGCCAGAATCATGGCTGCACACGCAAACCGGGAAAGGATGTGCGCACCGGCGGTATATTTTCCGTGCGCGCGCAAGTAACTCGGCAACGCCAGGCAGACCAACGCATAGGCGACGATGAAACCGTAAGTGGCAAGCGATCCCATCCAACCGTAAACATCCAATCCGCTGGTGCCCCGTGCCGCAAGCACCGCGACGGGAACGACCGCGGCAATTCCAGTGACGAGGAGCGCCCTAGCTGGGGTTTCGTTGCGGCGATGGGTTGCGCGCAGCCCGTTGTGAGCGAGGCCGTCGTGCGACATGAGCAGAAGCACGCGCGCGGCCGCGGTAATGCAGGCCAGCGTTCCGGCAAACATGCTGACTAAAGCTCCGATGTCGATCAACAATCCGAGTACCGGAACGCCACCAACTCCCGCCAACACGCGCATGGGCGCCTGATTGGTCGCAAGGTTTTGTCCTGCGACGCGAAGGCCTAAAACTTCCGTGTAAGCGCACAAAATGAAAATGGCTCCGGCAAGAAGCGCGCTTTGGATTACGGCGCGGGGAATTGTCTTCAGGGGATTGCGTGCTTCGGAGCCGAGTGTGGTTGCGCTTTCAAAACCCACAAAACTGAATAAAGCCAGCACCAGCCCGAGCCGCAGACCGCTGCCAGTCATTCCGCGAAGATGCAATTGTTCTGTATCGAGGTGAAAGCCTGTGCGTGCGAGCACTAATATGACGACGATGAGTATTAGCGAAACCGAGATGGCTTCGATCCACAACATTACGCGCGCGGAGATTTTGACGTCGCGCCAGGCAATCCAGATGGAGATGGCGGTGACCAGCAGGGCCAGGAAGACGGCGGAAGTGCCGTGCCCGGTAGCATCGAGCAACAGCAGATTGCCGTAATGGTAGAAGCCACCGATCACGCTGGCTCCGGTAGCGCTATAAGCGAGCAACAAACTCCACGCCGATGCCGCGGCGATCGCAGGCGGCATAATTTTCGCGGTGTAGGTGTAAAGAGAACCGGGCGACGCCGAATAACGCGCGAATTTTGAAATGCACGCCGCGACAAGCAATATAGCCAGACTGGCCAGCACGTACGCCAGCCATGTGCCATTTCCCGCCAGCGCGCAGACCAGCGGGATTGTTGCCACCGGTGTGGTCGTTGGCGCGACGGTGGAGATGGATTGCGCGAGCGTTTCCATCGGCGAAAGGACTTCGCCGCGTAATCCATACTTGGAACTTTCCGGAGCTACCTGGGACGCTTGAGCCATTCGCCTCATTCGCCTTGAATTTTGCGAACTCCAGTTCGTAATGGAGGCGGCTACGATACGGTGCTGGTGATTTGGACGCAAGGGACTATCGCGGCATGCATGGAGGGCCGGCAAAAATGTTTAAGTCAATGATGTGCTATTTTGATGAAACCCGATCATTCATTGGGGAAACGGAGCTTGGCATGAAGTTGGATAGGGAAGTTCTGAAAAGCCTTCCCAAAGTTTTGCTGCATGAGCATCTGGATGGTGTGCTGCGCCCCAGAACCATTATCGAGCTTGCGCGAGACGTGAATTACCAGGAGCTGCCGCACGGAAACGCGGAAGAGTTGGCGCAATGGTTTTTTCAAGGCGCCAATCAGGGCAGCCTGCCCAAATATCTGGAAGGTTTTGCGCACACTATCGCAGTGATGCAGACGGAAGAAGCGCTCGAACGCGTTGCTTATGAGCAGGCGGAAGATCTAAGCCATGATGGAGTTGTTTATTTCGAGACGCGCTTTGCACCAATATTTCATACCCGCAAAGGATTGAGCCACCAGCAAATTGTATCCGCGGTGCTCAGAGGGTTGGAGCGCGGCCGAAAAGATTTCGGCATCGCCTCTGGATTGATCATCTGCGCCATGCGAAATATGGACGTCTCGCTGGAAATGGCGGAACTGGCAGTGGACTTTCGCGAGCGTGGCGTAGTCGGATTCGATCTGGCGGGCGAGGAAGGCGGATATCCTCCCAAGAAGCACGTGGAGGCTTTCCACTATATTCAGCGCCAGAATTTCAACATCACCATTCATGCCGGCGAAGGCTTCGGGAAGGAATCCATCTGGCAGGCTATCCAATATTGCGGCGCGCACCGCATCGGACACGGAACCAGGCTCATCGAGGACATCGCGGTGGCCGACGGAAAGGCCGTGAAGCTGGGCGATCTCGCGCAATATGTTTTGGACAAGCGAATCCCGCTGGAAATCTGTCTCATCAGCAATGTGCACACCGGGGCCGCACGCACGCTAGCGGAACATCCCTTCAAGATTCTCTACCAGGAAAAATTTCGCGTGACCTTGAACACCGATAACCGGTTGATGAGCGACACCACCATGACCAAGGAATTCGAAGCTGCCGCCACAACCTTCGGACTGACCTTAAATGATTTTGAAATTATTACGATCAATGCGATGAAGAGCGCTTTCCTGCCGTATGACCAGCGCTGCAAGTTCATTTATTCGGTGTTGAAACCGCGTTACGCGAAAATTCGCGCGTCGCAGGGAGTTTGAGTATTGCGTTAACAAATGCTTTCACACTGATAGGTTTTTTGAGCGAAGAGAAACGTCGCTTAATGGCAATTAGCTGGCCAGACTGCGCAGAGTCTCCGCAAGAACCAGCGTTCCGCGCGCAATGTCTTCAGGAGAAGCATATTCGTCGGGCCGGTGACTGTAACCGTTGCGGCAAGGAATGAATAACATTCCGACTGGGGCTATGCGCGACATAAACAGCGAATCGTGATAGGCACGGCTGACCATAGGTAAAAAACTCAATCGGTGTTTTTTGCACGACTCAGAAAGCGTTTCGACAATATTAGCCGCGCAATCTCCGGGCGCGTCCGCGTTCACCAATTCCTGTCGAATGGTCACACCGCGGTTCGCCGCGATGGCCTGACTCGACGCTTCCGCAGCGGCTATCAGTGAGTCACGCCTCTGCAAATCCGTGTCACGAATATCGAGGCTGAGATGCACGCGGCTGGGAATGCTGTTGACGGCGCCAGGAAACACTTCGCAAATTCCTACCGTGGCCACTGTGTCCGTGGATCCGCTGGTTTTGGCCTGTTGTTCAATCGCGAGAATTAATTCCGAGGCCGCGCAAAGCGCGTCGTGGCGATCCGGCATCAGCACGCCACCGGCGTGCCCGCCCGCACCGTCAATAAAAATCCGGAAGCTGGATGGCGCGGCAATTTTGCTGACGATCCCGAGTGAAATATTTTTCTGTTCCAGCAGCGGCCCTTGTTCGATGTGCAATTCGACAAACGCTTGGTAATGTCCAGCAGATAACTTTACGGTTTCGAGTTCGCCCTGGAATCCAGCGGTGCGACGAGCTTGCTCAATGGACGCACTGTCTTTGTCCGTCAGCTTTTTTACTGCATCGGCCGACAAACTCCCCGAAAGCAAACGGCTACCAAGGCAGCCGATGCCAAAGCGTGTCGGTTCTTCGGACGTAAAAAGAATCAGCTCAATCGAGCGTTTTGGATTGAACCCACTTTGCTGTAGGACGCGGATGGCTTCGAGGCCTCCGAGCACGCCAACCACGCCGTCATACTTTCCAGCGTTTGGAATTGCGTCGATGTGCGATCCGGTGCCGACTGCGGCTGCATTGGCGTCCTGTCCCTTCCATCGCGCGAAAATATTTCCGATGGCATCCTGGCGAGTCGCGAGGCCCGCTTTTTTACAGCGCTCCAGGAACCAGGCCCGCGCTCTTAAATCTGTTGGGGTGAAAACAATTCTAGTTACGGCAGGCGCTTCCGCATCGGAAATCAAGGCCAGTTCCTCGATCTCCGATGTCAATCGCTGCTTATTGACCTCGAGATTCATGTGACCCACCGGCGAGCGGATGGCGGTTCCAGTCTTTGTAGATCAAATATTTTGCCGGCGTCTTTCCAATCGCACCGAACCATTGCGGACACCAAGGCGCCATCCAGATGAAATCACCCGCGGTCACGGAGTGCCATGAATCATCCAGCCGGTAAATTCCCCCGCCTTCCAAGATCAGCAGTCCGTGCTCCATGACATGCATTTCCACCATGCTGAGAGCAGCTCCCGGTTGATAAACCATAGTATTCACGGCGAAGTCGAAGGCCATCTCGTCCGGCAGCAAACACTTCACCTGCAAGTCGGGGTCGTCGCCCAAAGCGTGCGAAGAAATCTGGCCTTCGGTGGAGGTCAAGAACTTTGGCGCCGAAACCGCAGACCATGGTTGGTACGGTTTTTCAATGACCGCGGCTCGACTAGAGCGCGCAGCGATCACTCGGTGCGGTGATCCTTCGGGAATATAGGCGTAAGCATTTACTCCCAATTCGCTTTTTCGACCGTCGACCTCAAGTCGGAGACTTCCGTCCAGCACATAAATAAACCGCTGCGAATCCGTGCCGCCAAGTTCGCCGCCGGACTCGAATTCCGCGGTGTACTGCACGAATTTTGCTCCCGCCGCCGCGCTGATGTGAACGATGGCAATGCACCCCTTCATTCCTGGAAGTACGGTGCGCACGAATGTATCGGGCGTCAAAAGAAAAAAATTGTGTCGCTTGCAGCTGCGCGTCTGACCGAGATTATGCACGGACCATCCTTTTTTGAAATTCTGCAGAGCCGGCCAGTTGTGTTAACAAGTGCATTCCGCATTCGAGAGCTTGGGCCACATCTTCAACGCTCACCGATTCTGACGGATGATGACTTACGCCGCCGGGAGTCCGCAAAAAGATCATTGCGGTGGGGATTTTGTCGGCCAGAATCATGGCGTCGTGACCCGCGCCGCTAACCATGCGATGCGTTTTGCCGGCCGTCTTTCCCGCAGCTTGTTCGATTTGATCCATCAGAAATGGATCCATGGAAACGGCCGGTTGGTTCAGCAATATTTTCCGCTCCACTGTTAAGCCGCGACGATGAGCGATTTCCTCAGCCTGTACAGCAAGAAAATCCGCCGCGCGGATACGCACGTCGTTAGATTTGTGGCGCACGTCCAAGCTTAAGCGAACCTGACCGGCAATGACATTTGCGGCATTAGGTGTAGCCGCGATGCGACCCACCGTGGCGACCAGTCCTTTTTCTCTTTTAGCCACCCGCTCCACCTCCAGGATCCATTCCGCCGTCGCTGACATCGCATCGTGGCGCAGATTCATGGGAGTTGTGCCGGCATGATTGGCACGACCGAGAAAGGTAAACTCGCCTCGCGTCTGTCCAGCGATGCCATCCACAATGCCCAGCGGGATTCCCAACGATTCAAGAACGGGCCCTTGTTCGATGTGAAATTCCAGGTACGCGAGGGTATCGTTTTTCATCACAGCTTTCGAAATTTCCTCGGGCTTCAAACCAAAATTCTCAATAGCGGTTCGAACGCTGACGCCCTTTGTATCCGTGCGATTGAGTAACTCGTTGTCGAGCTTGCCGGTTAACGCGCGGCTGCCGATGAACGGCGCACCAAAACGAATTCCTTCTTCCTCTGAAAACCCGATCAGCTCAATGGCGAAGGGAAGTTTGCGGTCCTCCATTGTTTCAAGCAAGGAAACCGCCAAAATTACTCCGAGAACGCCGTCATAGGCGCCCGCATCCGGCACGGTATCCAAATGCGAACCCAGGAGCAATCGCGGCGCCCCAGCCTGTGCGCCAGGATAAATTCCCCGCAAATTTCCGGCTGCATCGATGGTTACCGCGGCTCCCGCCGCTTCCATCCAGTCGCCCACTACACGGTAGCACTCGCGCATGGCAATAGAGAGAAATGTACGGCAAGTGCTGCCCGGCGTTTCAGTGATCGACGCCAATCGTTTGCATCGAGCGATTACTCTTTCCGCCCGATCCGCGATGGCGCCAGAGTGCTCCATTAATTCTTAATCCTGACGGCGAATGCGCGCCTCGATATAGCCATGCGGTTCGTCAACGGGAACGAATATCTCATTGGGATTGTCCTGTCCAAAGCGCGACAGATCTACAAGCAGGCAGTGGCGGTTCGGCATGTTCAATTCGATTTCGGCTACTTCAGGAATTTGCTCGAGAACGCCTTCACCCATGGCGTACAAGGTGTGCTGCACGGATTTGCTGGTATGGCCCGCAAATACTCCAAGCAAAATTTGCCGAATACTTTTCCGCAAAGTACGGAAGGAAACATCCGTCGTGGAATATTTCCATCGGGCGCGAAGTGCGGTGCCTAATAAGCGATCGGCCGACTCTGGCAAAGTGGTCAGCGAATCTTTCAGGAAGCCGGCGAATTCCGAGCCGGCGGTTTTCATAATGACCAGATTGTCGAGCCCTGACCAAACCGACGAAGCGCCATCACGAGCTCGCGATGTTTCTGAGGTCTGCAGTTCGGCGCTCGACTGCACAAATGTCGTGGGATGAGGTTTTCCTTCAACCAGCACGTGGTCCCACGATTTTTCAGAGACGGAGACCTGCGTGACAGAAAGTTGCGGATTATGATCCAGGAAAAAATCCGCTAATTCCTGGCCAAATTCTTCCAAACAGGTCTGCGAGGATTCACGTGCCAGCGAGTACACCGTATTTTTCATGGTGTCGGTGGGAAGAATGTTGCGGTTGTCGCCGTCAACGAAACAGGATTCAAAATCTCCGGTGAAGAGAATCTCCACGGTCCATTCGCGAAAATCGTTACGGTCGCCACGCCGCTTCACCTGCACCAGGCGGACGCGTGACTTGCCATATCTATTCTCGGCTAAAGCGATCACGCCATCAGCTCCCTCGGTACGTGGTGAATCCATACGGGCTTAAAAGCAGAGGAATATGAAACTCTGATTCGCCTTCGAGCACGTGAAAAGCAACCTCTATAAGAGGATAGAGCGTCGCGATATCCTGTGCCTGAAAATAACTTGCGGTATCGAAATTCAGACGATAAACACCGGGGACCAGAGTCTCATTTGCCGGCAGCAATTGCGCGCACCTGCCGTCAGTCCCGGTACGCGAAGAAGCCAGCACGAACCAATCGCCGGAGAGTTCGCGACGTTCCAGCCGCACGGAAACGTCTTTCGCCGGTTTACCCAGCGAAACATCGAGAACGTGGGTGGAGATTCGACTCATTCAGAGATCCATTTCTTCAAGCGCAGGCTGGTGATCTGTCGCTGTTGCTCGGCCGATTCCTGCAGCTCGGTCTGTTCGTCATTCCGCATCCGACGATGCAGAATATCCAGGATCGTGTGAGCGGATTTGCCCGCGGCACACACAATAAAAATGCGGTTGAAGCGTTGTTCGTAAGCTCGATTGCCTTCCGCGAGCGCAGCTATCACGTCGGTTCCACCCGCGCCGACTTTTTGCTGCTCTTGGCTCGACCATTGCGCCGATCGCGCGGGAGCAGTCGCGGGCGCGATCGATTGTCCGATGCGCGGGTGTTGAGCAAACGCCTCCATCCAATCTGCTTCCGTGAGACTTCTCCATATTTTGTCGGATGCCGCCAACAGGCTGTTTTCATCCTCGACCGGTCTGAGAGCAGCCATCTGTCGTGCCCAGGAGTTTGAACCGCAGCACGGGGAAATTTCAAGCGCCGCTTCTTCTGATGGTAGAGAATTCCAACGGGTGAGCACATTCGACTTTTTATTATCGGCTTCGTTAAAACCGTTGAGAAATTCAGCCACAAGATTTGCTGTCACTGCGCGTCTGTATCTGGCGGAGGATCGGATATCGTCGATTGGCTGAATTTCGTGAGCCGCTGTTTTTGTTGCCAGCAGAATAAGCGCTGGACCAATTTCCTTGCCGCGAAGAACTTTTTCCGTTTCTCTCAAACGAAGCGGAACCGGCGCGACGCTTCCCACGGCCATGCGAATGTCTTCGATAATTCCTCCAGCCATCCGGCCCAGCGCCGCCAGGCACACTTTTGAGATGGCCTGCGCGTTGCGCGCGCCAATCTTACGCGTATACGCGCGATAATTCTTAAACTGTCTCGGAAGGCACACGCACCGGATCACTTCATCTGCGGCGCGCTGCGTTTTCCGGTAACCGGTGTGAAAGTTTTCGTAAAGTATGCGGCGCTCGCCTCGAACGGAAACCAGGATTAATTCCGCTCCATACACCAGTAGGGCCGGGAGAGAATCGGCAGCGGGCGAAGCATTGACGATATTGCCTCCGAGCGTTCCGCGATTCTGATTCGCCACTCCGCCGGTCCAACGCGCGGCGCTGGTTAGCAATGAGAATTCGCGATTCACCTCTGCATTTTGCATCAAGTCTGTGTAAGTGCATCCGGCTCCAACGCGAATTTCGCCGGGAAGAATTTCAACGCGACGAAGTTCCGGTAAATTCCAAATGCTGACCAACTTTCGAGTGTCCAGGTGGCCCGCGGCATACTGCACCATCAAATCGGTGCCACCCGCGATAGGCAGCCAGGCACCGGGCTCTTGTGCGAGTAGCGAAAGCACCGACGACAAATTGTTGGGAGCTACGAGTTCGTACTCAGCAGGATGCGACCTCATTGGACTCCTCGACGGGCGGCATCCGCGACAGCTTCAAAAATTTGCATGTAGCCGGTGCAGCGGCAAAGATTGCCGGACAATTCCTCGCGGATATCTGCGAGGGTGGGGTTCGGGATTCTGTTCAGCAAGTGAGTCGCGGCAAGAATCATTCCAGGAGTACAAATGCCGCACTGCGCGCCTCCGAAATCGAGAAAAGCTTGTTGCAGCGCGTGTAATCGTTTGTCCGTAGCCAGGCCCTCAATCGTGGTGATATGTGTGCCGGAGGCTTGCAGCACGGGTATCAGGCAGCTATTCACCAAAAATCCATCTACCAAAACCGAGCAAGAACCGCACTCACCTTCGCCACAGCCTTCCTTGGTGCCTGTCAATCCGATTTGCGTTCGCAACACGTCCAGCAATCGCTCCATGGGAAAAGCGCGGATCGTGAGGGTTTTTCCATTCACAACCAGAGTGATGTCTGACTTACTGGCCGTCTGCGGGTCGTTCATTGCTTGCTGTCCACCAATGCAGGCATCGTGTTATCCGAATTATTTGCAGACAGAGCCTCGAAAATATCTTCGGGCAGCAGCGGAACAGAATTGAAAGAAATGCCCAGCGCATCGCTAATGGCGTTGACGATTGCAGGCGCGGGTCCATCCATTGGAAGCTCCCCGATTCCTTTTGCGCCGAAGGCTCCGTGAACGTTGCCCAGCTCCTCAAAAAAAACTCTGATCGGGGGAATGTCGGCTGAGGTGGGCATGATGTAGTTGGTCATCTGGCCATTCTTCATCCGCCCGTTCTCCCAAACAACTTTTTCATAGAGCGCGAAGCCAATCCCTTGCGCCACACCGCCGATAATTTGCCCCGCTGCGAGAACCGGATGAAGAACCCGGCCGACTTCCTGCAGACAAACAAAATCATCGAGCGTCGCGCTATAGGAAGTGAGATCCACGGTTACTTCCGCAACATAAACGGCCCACGCAAACGCGGCGTAGGCGGCGCCGCGGTAATTTTCTTCGTCCCAGGAAATATCGTCGGCCTGCTGGTAACGCGCGAGAGAACGGAATGCTCCGTGCTGTGCGACATGCTTACGGCAGGCGTCGCGAAACTCTTCGGAAGAATAAACTTCGCTTAATAGACCGCTGGATTTTAGGGTTTGCAGGATTGCTAAAGCCGCTGAATGAACCAATTTCCCTACCACCATGATGGTTCGGGAGGCCACCGTGGGCCCACTATTCGGAACTTTTTGTGTATCGGGTTGCGCGATGCTCACATCCTCGTAGCGCACGCCCAGTGCCTCCGCAACGATCTGGCAAAGCACCGTTTTCGTGCCCTGTCCAAATTCGGTGCTCGACACCAATATGCGTACGGTGCCGTCCGGGCACGTCTCGACGCCAACGAGCGAATTTAGATAACGCTCGCCGGAACCGGTAAAACCTGCGCCGTGCAAAAAAGCCGCTATGCCGATTCCTTTCTTTTTATCCGCGCTGAAATTTCCCTGTGTGAACTTTTCTTTCTTTGTTCGATAATCCGCCAATTCCAGCGCGCGATCGAGAAGTTTACCCAGATCGATCGGTTCATTTACGACTTGTTCTGTGGTGGTCGTTTGTCCGGGCTTAAGAAAGTTCCTTCTGCGAACCTCGACGGAAGAAATCCCCAAGGTCTGCGCAATGAAATCCATGTGGCGCTCCATCGCGAAGAGCGACTGTGGCGCGCCAAATCCACGAAACGCGCCGTGCGGCGGCGCATTGGTAGCCACTGCCTTGGCGCGAACGCGAACGTTAGGCCAATAGTAAGGTCCACCCGCGTGCAACGCGCCGCGCGAAAGCACCACCGGACTCAGAGTTTTGTATGCGCCCCCGTCAATCGTGAATTCAATTTCTCCGCCAAGAATTTTCCCATCTTTGCTCACGGCAGTTCGGTGACGCGTGCGTGAAGGATGCCGCTTGGTAGTCGCGGTCATGTCTTCCATTCTGTCGTACACAATTTTGACCGGCTTGCCGGACTTCATGGCCAGAAGCGTCGCGTGCGCCGCGATCATCGACGGGTACTCTTCCTTGCCGCCAAACGCGCCGCCCGTTTCCATTTGCACCACGCGCACACGATCTTCCGGCAAGCCGCACAATTCCATGAGCGCCTTGTGCACATAGTAGGGGCATTGCAGTGAGCCCCACACCGTGATGCCCTGTTGAGGATCGAAACTTGCTATCATTCCATTGTTTTCGATGTATAGCTGTTCTTGCGCGCCGGTGGTGTATTCCGCTTCGACGATGTAGGCGGCGTTCTTAAACGCGCCTTCCACGTTTCCTTTTTCAATGAGGTAGCTTTTGAAAATGTTATCCGTGCCCCAGATAATTTCAGAGAGCTCCTCGCTTTCCTCAATAGTGAAAACAGGCGGAAGCGGATCATATTCGACGGAAACGGCTTCAACCGCTTTTGCCAAAAGATTTCGATCCGGGTGCGCGAGCAGAAGGACAGGTTCCTCGGGATGATTGATTAATTCTTGTGCCAGACAGGGCTGATCTTCACCGATTAACGCGATGCAGTTCTTTCCGGGAATATCCTTCGCGGTGACGACGACAAATTCATCCCAATTCATCGCAGGATGAAACTTTATTGATTTGATTTTGCCTCGCGGGATACTGCTGCGAACGGTCGCGCCGTAAAGCATGCCTGGCATTTCCATATCGTCGACATACCGGGACGCGCCCGTGACTTTGTCGCGTCCCTCGAGTCTCGGAACCGATTTGCCGACGATGCGATCGTTACTCATGTTCATAAATCTGCGATCTTAAGCTGGGAGTTCGCGCCGCTCTGGTTTCCCGTAGGATGCATTATCCGCAAAAACGAGCCTACCGCGGACATATGTAGCTTTCACCTCGCCTTTCAATTTTTCACCCAGGTACGGAGAAAACGGATGCCGGTGATGAAGTCGCTCGGGTGTCACCAGAAATTCGCTGTCCTCATCAAAAACCACTAGGTCAGCGTCGTATCCGGCGGCAATTTTGCCCTTTTGATGCTGGCAGCCAACCAGTTTTGAGGGTGCTTCCGCCATCCAGCGCGCGATGTCCGTAAGAGAAAATCCTCGCGCGCGAGCTTCGGTATACATCACTGGCAACGCCACAGACAAACTGGGAATGCCGCCCCATGCCGTTTGAAAGTTGCCTTCAGCAAACCGTTTCATTTGCGGCGGGCACGGCGAATGATCGGTGGCTACCAGATCGATCGTTCCATCCTTTAGGGCTCTCCACAACTCTTCGCGATTTTCAGCGCTGCGAATTGGAGGAGCGCATTTGAACTGGGTCGCACCTCGCGAAATTGCTTCGGCCTGAAAATGCAAATAGTGCGGACAAGTCTCTACCGAAACAGGAAGTCCTTCAAGCCGCGCGGAGCGCAAAGCAGGCAAAGCCTGATTGGCCGAGAGATGCACGATATGCAAACGAAATTCGTATTCGCGGCAGAGTGAGATCAGAAGTCTTATCGCAGACAGCTCTGATTCTTCCGGGCGCGATTGGAGATACGTTGGATACTTTGTCCAATCAGCTTTTTCCAAATTCTTGGTAGCGGCGTCGATACAATCTGGGAGCTCCGCGTGCACCAGAAGAGGCAAGCCGGTCTCCGCAATGTGGGGCAAGGCCTCACGCAACTGCTGTTCAGTAACCATCGTAAATTCGTCGATACCCGGATGGACCAGAAAGCATTTGAAGCCTCGGACTCCCGCGCCCGCAAGCTTGATGATGTCCTGCTGATTATCGGCCACCACTCCTCCCCAGGCAGCCCAGTCCACCCAGCAGCGACCTTTCGCCGCAGCCCGCTTGGCTTCCAGGGCTACAACGCCAGTAGTTCCTGGCACGCAATTCAGTGGCATGTCCACTACACAGGTAAATCCGCCTGCGGCTGCCGCGCGCGTGGCGGATTCGAATCCTTCCCATTCGGTGCGCCCCGGATCATTGATGTGAACGTGTGCATCGATGAGACCGGGCAGAATCGCTGCATCACCGAAATCGACGATTTTAGCTTCTGAGGGGATCTGATCTAGCGTTACGATATTCCGAATCACTTCCCCGTCCACCAGGACCCCAGCCGGACGAATGCCTTCAGAGGTGACGACGCGCCGGGAAAGGAAGGCCTGCAAGTCCATGTAAGCAGCGAAGCTCCCCGCAACCTCCTTTTAGTTTAAGGTAACAGGCTTGATGGCATCTGCAGTTTTTCAAATCCCCGCAAGTCATAATTCGAACCGAACAATCCGCGCTCCGGGCTTATACTTGCTGCGCTAAACAGCGCCGGGAAATTTTGGAGGAGCTTTGAGCATGGCCAGGATTTGGACTTACCGGAATCAGGGAGACCCGGCGGCAAATTAATATGAACAATTCATTCATGGCCCGGGCCATTCAGCTTTCCATCGAGAACGTTCACTCCAGCAACGGCGGGCCGTTCGGTGCTGTCATCGTGAAAGACGGCAAAATTATTGCCGAGAATGTAAATCGGGTAACCTCCACCAACGATCCGACGGCTCATGCGGAAGTGTTGGCGATTCGCCACGCATGCACAAAGCTGGGTGTGTTTGAACTGTTAGATTGCGAGCTATATACCTCCTGCGAACCGTGCCCTATGTGTCTGGGGGCTATTTATTGGGCGCACATTTCGCGCATCTACTTCGCGAACTCGGCTGAAGACGCAGCTGCAATCGGTTTCGATGATTCGTTCATTTACAACGAATTAAAGCTGTCCTATGCCCAACGCAAAATTCCAACGCGACAGATGATGCGCGAAGAAGCGTTAACGGCGTTCCGAGCGTGGGCGGAGAAACCGGACAAAATTGCATATTGAGATCGGGTTCACAAATTGCCTGCTCGTCATCAAAATCGGCGGCTACTGCGTGATCGTCGTCGACAGCTTCTTGACAGTTAAAGTGGGGAATGATTGATCGATCGCTATTTTCACCTGACCGAGAACCACACCTCGGTAAAACAAGAACTGCTTGGCGGCATCACTACTTTCATTACCATGGCGTACATCGTCGTGGTCAACCCGCAAATTCTGGCGCAAGCCGGAATGCCAGTCGACGGAGTGATGTTTGCAACTTGCTTGTCGGCCGCGGTAGCGACGCTGGTGATGGGGCTGTACGCCAACTATCCAATCGCGCTGGCCCCAGGTATGTCGCTGAACGCGTACTTCACCTACTCCGTTTGTCTCGCTATGCATGTTCCGTGGCGCACGGCACTTGCGGTGGTATTTTTCTCGGGCGTACTCTTTCTCGTTCTTACGGTTACCCGGGTTCGCGAGCAGATCGTCAATGGCATGCCCGATTGCTTGAAACATTCGACGGCTGCTGGAATCGGGATGTTTATCGCGTTTGTCGGAATGCGTAATGCAAAGCTGATCGTTTCCAATTCCGCGACATTCGTCGGGTTGGGCAGCTTTGCCGATAAGGAAGTGCAAACGGCATGTTTCGGACTGGCGTTGACCCTTATTTTGATGGCCAGAAAAATCAACGCCGCGATTTTGATCGGTATCGTCGGCACCGCGCTGCTCGGCATGCTTCGCGGTATTTCCAGTTGGCCTTCGGCAATCTTCTCCATGCCGCATCCATCTTCGACGTTTTTACAGTTGGATTTTCGCGCCGCCATCCATCTCGGTTTTCTGGAGATTCTGTTCGCGTTCTTGTTCGTCGATCTGTTCGATAACGTCGGCACTCTTGTCGGCGTATGCGAGCAGGGAGGTTTCGTCAAGGACGGCAAAATTCCTCGGGTCGGACGGGTGTTACTGGCGGATTCCATTGGAACAATTTTTGGCTCGCTGACGGGAACGTCTACGGTGACCAGTTACATCGAGAGCGCCGCTGGTGTAGCCGCTGGCGCCCGCACCGGTCTTAGCAATGTGGCGGTGGCTGGATTATTTCTACTTGCTATGTTCTTCGCGCCACTGGCCACTGCAATTCCGGCCTACGCAACCGCTCCGGCACTGATTCTCGTGGGCGTTTTAATGGCGCAATCCATTACGCATATTCGCTGGCAGGAGTTCAGCGAGGCCCTGCCGGCCTTCATCACTATGCTCGTGACACCTCTCACCTTCAGCATCGCTACCGGTCTCAGCTTTGGAGTTATCTCTTATGCGGTGGTGAAAGCCGCAGCTGGAAAGTTTAAGGAAGTTAACACTCTGGTGTGGGTCCTAACTGTTTTGTTCATCCTGCGATATGTTTATCTCGCTTCGGCCTAAGATCGCGTTCCGTATTTGTGCGGTGCCCACTATCATTCGCTACGGCATCACAAAAACGCCACGGTGCACGTGCTAAAATTTGTCGCTCGCTAGTGTTTCCAACCGCGATCAGGAGTGAGGATGCAATCTTTGTTCGCTTTGACCCCTAACAGAATTCTATTGGCCGGCCTGCTGATCTCCGCTGGCGTATTTACCGCATTGGCCCAGGAATCAGCTCCCGCAGGTTACTCGGATGTGTTCGACAAAAAAGAAGTAATGATTCCGGCGCGTGACGGAATCAAGCTCCACACCGAGATTTACACGCCCAAGGGTCCAGGACCGTTCCCAATACTTTTTGAACGCACGCCGTACGGAATTTCCGCTCCAGACAAAGGCTATAGCCGTTCGTTAAGCCGTTACGCGGACATGATTCCAGAAGGCTACATTTTCGTGTTTCAGGATATTCGCGGGCGCTATGGTTCCGAGGGCCAGTTCGTGATGAATCGTCCGATCCATGACCCTTCTGACAGCAAGGGGGTGGATGAAAGCACGGATGCCTATGACACCATCGATTGGTTGGTGAAAAATGTTCCGCGCAACAATGGGCGCGTGGGCATGGACGGCATTTCTTACGGCGGCTTCCTCGTGACTATGGGGATGATCCATCCGCATCCAGCGCTGAAAGCGGTTTCCGAGCAGGCCTGCATGGGCGATACATTCCTGGGCGACGATTTCTTTCATAACGGTGCATTTCGCTTGAGCTACGGCTTCGAATATGTGGCTTTGCTGGAAAGTTCCAACGAGAATTTCAGTTTTGCGTTTGACCGCTTCGATGTCTATGACTGGTATTTGCGCTTGGGGGCCTTGTCCAATGCCAATGAAAAATATTTTCACGGCGCCATTCCGACATGGAACGATTTCGTCGCGCACAATAGTTACGACGAGTTTTGGAAGGAACATGCGGTCGCCTATGGACTGAAAGAAACTGTCGTCCCGGATTTGAATGTGGCCGGATGGTGGGATCAAGAAGATTTTTACGGGCCCATGTTCACCTACGAAAATCTGGAGAAATCCGATACCAAACATCTTAATTATCTGGTGGTCGGGCCCTGGAATCACGGCGGATGGGGGCACGGGCCCGGAAATACGCTGGGCGCGATACCGTTTGGAAGCGACACAGCAGTTTATTTCCGTCAGAAGGTCGAAGCTCCCTGGTTCGCTTATTGGTTGAAGGACAAGGGAACGCTGCCACTGAAGGAAGCGTTACTTTTCCAGACTGGCTCTAACATCTGGACCTCTTTCGATGCTTGGCCCCCCAAGGAGGCCAAACCACGAAATCTTTATCTCCGGGAAAATGGCGGGTTGTCCTTTGTCGCTCCGCAATCGGACTCCACTAACGACTTTGACAGTTATATAAGCGACCCCGCTCATCCCGTGCCTTACAGGCACCGCCCGGTCGACAGCACCTATCCCGGGGATCATCCGGGAAGCTGGTACACCTGGCTGGTGCAGGATCAGCGCTTTGTGGATGAACGCCCGGATGTCCTGACCTGGCAAACCGGGGAATTGACGGAGGACCTGACCGTTGCAGGCGACGTGACCGCCAAGCTTTTCACCTCGACAACCGGCACAGACAGTGACTGGGTTGTGAAACTGATCGACGTATATCCTGAAAAATATCCGCAGGATTGGAAACTTTCGGGCTATGAACTGATGATCTCGGATGAAATTTTTCGCGGCCGCTTCCAAAAATCAATGGAGAAGCCGCAGCCACTACAACCCGGAGCGGTCACCCCGTTTACGATCGACCTGCACACAGCAAATCATGTGTTTAAAAAGGGCCACCGCATCATGGTGCAGGTGCAAAGCTCGTGGTTCCCGCTTTATGATCGCAACCCGCAGAAATTTGTACCGAACATTTTTGAAGCCGAGGCCAGCGATTATCAAGCAGCTACGCAGCACGTCTACCGCTCCAAGAGTTATCCGTCAAGCGTGGAGATTTCGGTACTGCCAGCAGGGGTCGGGACTACGCCAGCAAAACAATAGGAGCCGTGTGGTTGGGGAATGGCGTGGGAGGAAGATCTTAAGAGGAGAGGAATGGATCGAAGCCCACGCGCCCAATATGAACACCTCGTATCCAGAGTTTGGACTGAAAGGTTCATATTGGACGCGGGGATTCGATGGTTCTTGGGACTATGGGCTTAGAGATATTTATTTTCTCTGAGGCCTCCTTATCGACTTAAAAGGACTACAGAGACCACTTCTGTTTCAGAAGCAGGTCCCCGATAACTGGATAGATACGACAGGAAGTATCAGGTGTCAAAGGACCTTCTTATGACTTAGTAAATCGCTGCGAGCAAAAGACTTATTGCTTCAAATGACCTAATCTGTGATAATATTTCCCGCTGATTTTACAGGGCGCACATTGGAACCAAAAGTTCAACCGACCCTCTCCGTACGCTTCGGCCTGTTTGACGTGGACCTAGTGCGTGGCATAGTCACCCGCCAAGGCACCCGGCTAAAACTCCAAGACCAGCCTTTTCGGATTCTAACAATCTTGTTACAGCGGCCCGGAGAGATCGTCACCCGGGAGGAATTGCGCCAAGCCCTTTGGCAAGATGGCACACACGTAAATTTCGACGGCAGCCTGAACGCCGCCCTAAAGAAATTGCGCTCCTGTTTGCAGGACGATGCCGAGAACCCACGTTTCATCGAAACGGTGCCTCGCCAAGGTTACCGCTTCCTTGCTCCAGTACATCAGATTCACCCTCGCGTGAACATCACGAGCGCCAATCCCCCCGTTACCGCGACAGGCACAGACGAGGTGGAAATTCATCTTTCGATGCAGCCAGAGTTTTCCGCGGAGCGGGCCGCAGAACTGCAAAAGGAACGACGCAAGGAACAAAGTGCCCGGCGCTGGTGGGACATAACGTTATTAACGATCGCTATCTTGTTTGGTTCCTGGCTGTTCTTCTTCATCATTTATCCGATTCCGCACCCCAGCGTGCAACGAATGGTGCGCATTACCAATGCTGGAGACATCGACGAGACCGGCGGCATCGTTTCCGACGGCAGCCGAATTTTTTTCCGTGAGCGTTTCGGTGAGCGCTGGCATTTGATGCAAACCTCGGTCGAGGGGGGGAACGCGGAAGTGGTTGCAGCGCCTTTTGCCAACACCCGGCTGTTTGCTATTTCACCCGACCATTCAGAATTTCTAATCGGCGAGTTTAACCGCCCAGACGACGAAATGACCCTTTGGCTGTGGCCCGTACAAGGCGGTGCGCCCCGGAGATTGGGCGAGGCTACCGGTCGGGATCCCGCGTGGTCGCCCGACGGCAGCCAGGTCGTTTTCGTGCACGAGCGAAGCTTGTTCACGGTGCGCCCTGATGGAACTCAACTTCACGAGATTGCGCATCCCAATGGGCAGCCGCATGCGCCAGCATGGTCCGGAGATGGAGAAACAATTCGCTTCCACAGCGAGAACGGCGGAGGCAACGGCTTAACTATTTGGGAGATGAATGCCGACGGCAGCAAATTGCATCGCGTTCTTGGCCGCGGAACACCACCCGTTTCGCAATCCTCCGGCCAGTGGACGGCGGACGGAAAATATTTTTTGTTTTCGGGGTGCCAAAACGACGAGTGCAATCTGTGGGGAATGCGAGAAACGTGGAGCTGGTTCCGCCGGACCAACCAAGGGCCTGTGCAACTGACCCGTGGGCCCGATTTGCTGCACGTTTCGATCCCGGCGCAAACCGGCTCGCGAGTGTTCGCCTTCAGCCTACGATCGCATCGCGAATTAAAGAAGATCGATCCAAAAACGAATGGCTCGGTTTTTCTAATGCCGACTCTGCGGGCTGATGAAGCCGTAGTTTCGCCGGGAGGGCAATCGCTTCTATATGTAGACCGGCCCGGCGGATCGTTGTGGCTCTGCAGAATGGATTCTAAGAAACAATTGAGATTGACCGATGCGCCGCTGGTGGCGGCCGCGCCACGATGGTCGCGCGATGGAAAGCGGATTTTATTCACTGGCGTACAACCGGGCCATGCGCGCCAAATTTATATCTTGTCGTCAGATGGAGGAGGTTTGCGCGCGGTGTTGCCGGAAGGACGCGAGGGAGCGTCGGCGGATTGGTCTCCCGACGACACCCAAATCGTGGTCAGTATGCGGGATGTGAAAATCCCGCCAAAGTTTGGAATTTATTTGTTCAAGCCCCAGACTGGCGAATTCACTCTATTGCCGGACTCCCGCGGATTTGGGGAACCGCGATGGTCTCCAGACGGGCGTTATATCGCGGCCCTCGATGAAAGCAAGCATCATCTGGTGCTTTACGATTTTCAGACCAAGGAATGGCGGCAGTTGGCGGAAGGCGGCCTGATTGGTATTCCGTATTGGTCCGATAACAGCGAATCCATTTATTTTCAGGATCAACTTGAAAAAGAACAATCGGTGTACCGCGTAAACGTGGTGGGCGGCCAGCCGCAGCGTGTGTACGGCTTTGGGGAGGTGCTGCAAAGCCCGGCGCACTACCTATTCAACGGGCTAGATGCTGCAGGCTGGTTGTATGTGACTGTCGAGCGCGGGCTGACTGACATTTACGCGTTGGACCTGGATTTGCCTTAGCGCCGCGAACCCAAGTTGTCTAACGGTTATTCCCGGTTCTACGAGCCACCGCTTCGGCCAAATTCTACCTTGATACCCCATCGGTTTTGCTGCTTGCTCAGCCGTGAATATGTTCTTTTAGGCGCGATCTTCCGAGCAAGGAGGCCGCCGAACTACGCACCGCATTGTCATTTCTTTGTAACTTTCCAAGTGTTTAGAATCAATCGCGAGCCGCGGGTCGGTTGTTTATGGCCTTGCCCGACAAAAACTCCAGTATTCGAACCGGGATTACGAGAAGTATGGAACCTTCTTAAAAATGCTGCGTACTTTAAAACAAAAGGCGCCAAGGTACGTCTATATATATCAAGGGTGATGTCGATGACGACGGGAGTGGTTCCCATGCAGGCAAGATACGATCCGACCAGCGCGGAGAGCAGCTCTCTCTCGTCCGGGCGCTATGTCCGCCTGGGTCCATTTCAAATCGACCAGCAACGCCAGGAAATTACGAAAAATGGGGAAAAGCTAAAATTACAGGGAAAAGTGTACCGGGTGCTGATGACGTTACTGGAAAAGCCCGGCGAAGTAGTTACTCGCGAGGAACTGCGCCAGCGACTGTGGCCGGCGGAAACATACGTCAATTACGACGCGAACGTTAACACTACTGTGAATAAATTGAGGCTGGCCTTGGGAGATTCCTCGGAAAGACCGGTATACATCGAGACGATTCCACGAAGAGGCTATTGTCTGTTGGTGCAGCCGGAAATATCCGCGACACCAATGATGGCTACCACCTCGGTTTCTGAGCCGGGAGATTTGCCGGTAAATCTTTCTGAAAACGGCGATGCCAGGCCGCGCGCGGCGATGTGGAACGTCGTGGTGATAATTGGCCTGCTGCTGGTGGGAATATTACTCGGCGCAACCTTGACGCGATTGTGGATCTCACATTTTGCGCCGACGGGTTCCTGGCAGTAAAAATAATATTCTTTCTTGACCGTTCCTAAAACTTTGCAGCTGAGTAGATTAGCTGGGACCCGCTCGCCTTCGCGCGATAGTGCGCCCTTCCATTTTTAATCCGTGTAGACTCTCCTCCGTATGCTTACCGCGATAACGCGTAAAGTTAGCCCGGCAATAGTAAATTGCGAACTGACCTTCGTAGCCCGCGCGCCAATCGATCTGGCAAAGGCTCTTGAGCAACATCGAGCGTACGAGCAGGTGCTCGAGAAATTTGGCGCCAAGGTTATTTCTCTTCCCGCCGAAGCGAGCCTCGCGGATTCCATGTTCGTCGAAGATCCGGCGATAGTGCTTGACGAGTTAGCGTTGATTTTCCCACTGGGCACGGAATCACGACGCGCGGAAGCAGCTTCGCTGGCGAAGGCGTTGTCGCCGTTTCGCGAATTAAAGTATGTGCAGCTGCCTGGCACCGCGGAAGGCGGGGATATTCTGCGCGTCGGGCGAAACCTTTTCGCAGGTCGGTCTAAACGCACGAACGAAGACGGCATCCGTCAATTGCGATCGATCGTCGAGGACTACGGCTACACCGTGACGGCCGTGCGGGTGAGCGGGTGCTTGCATCTCAAATCTGCGGTGACGTTTCTTGGGCGGAATACATTGCTTGCTAATCGGGAACGGTTTGATGCGTCCTGGATGTCCGGCTTCGAGTGGATTGATATAGCGCCGGAGGAGCTGCATGCGGCAAACGCCTTAGCCTTTGGCGACACGGTAATTCTGCCGGCATCTTTTCCATTGACGCGCGCGCGAATCGAAGCGCGCGGATTCCAGGTGTTGCCGTTGGATATTTCGGAATTGCAAAAAGCGGAGTCGGGACTGACGTGCTCAAGTCTGTTGTTTAACGCCAAAATATAATTTGGCCAAAAGAGACGGCCACCTCACTCTGCAGGTGGCCGCTATCAATCCTACTTCACGAAAACAACTACATCAGTCGGGTTTCTTGATGAGCGGGCCAGCTTGCTCGATACTTCCCGGCACGAGCACGGTCTTTACCTCAGTTTTCTGCCCGGCCAGCAGATCTATTTCGGTGTCGTAGGTGCGATAGCCAGGCAATTCGACTTTAATTCGGTGCTTGCCCGGGCTGATGAGCATGGAGCGGAATTTTCCGCCAAATTCACTCGCGTGGCCCACGAATTTATCATCAAGGAAAACGGCGGCGCGCTTCGGCTCGATGTTGAGCTTCAATGTTGCGGTAATCTCGGGTGCGGTGGCGCGCGGGCTCTTCAGCAGCACGGCGTTAACGATTTGAACCTGGCCGGGTTCAACCACAACCTTTTTTTTGAAGTCGTCATACCCGGATTGTCTGATGATCACTTCGTGCTCACCGGGCAACAGCATGATCTTTTTGTCGCCCTTTAATTCCTTCAAATAACCGACGTAATTTCCGTCAACCCACACTCCAGCGTCCTTCTCTATTTTTGTGGTGCCTTCGAACCTGACCTCACCCATCACCTTGTTCTGCGCGCGAGTGGAAAAAAGGCCAGCAGAAAATATCGATGCAAAAAGTGCCATCGCCAAAATGGCGACAGCATTGCGGACTGCGTAATTTTTCACGTTCACTATTTACCCCCAAAAGATGCCTAACCATGATGCGTCAAACTGCGTGCTCGCCACACTGCTTTTTCCTTAGATTGCCCCACATCAGATATAGTTTCGTGATTATTGCGATATTGCAATTCCTATAATGGATAAGCGTGCTTGCGGTATGGCGAAACGCGGTGTCAAAAGCGCGGGTATTCCATTAGAATCGCGGCGCGTCTGCAGTTTGAACTCGCGCAGGAGAACGGATGAGTTTTGACGAGCGGCTGAAAGAAATCCGCGACGGATTCGAACGTCCGTTCTGGGTAGCGAACATCAGCGAATTATTCGAACGTCTTTCTTACTATGCGGCGTTTGCCTCGCTGGCGCGTTATTTGCACGAGACGCTCAGCTTTCCGGCCGCGCAAGCCACCAGTCTGACCGGATTGTTTGGCGGCCTGGTGTGGTTTCTCGCCGCGTTTGGCGGGACTCTGGCGGATCGCCTGGGTTTCCGGCGATCGCTTTCGCTGGCCTATTTCATCTTGAGCTGTTCGTATTTTCTGCTTGGCTCGCTGGGCTCCTCGTGGCTCGCACCAATACGTGCCGCGTTGCCGCTGTGGTTGCTGGTGGGTTTCGTATTGATGCTGCCGGCGCTGGGGATTGCGCTGGTCAAACCCTGTGTCGTGGGAACGACCGCGCGCGCCTCAAAAGAGAACGTCCGCTCCCTCGGCTACTCCATTTATTACACGCTCGTGAATATTGGCGGCGCAGCAGGGCCGTACATGGCCTCCTGGGTACATCAGCATATGCGCGTGGAAAGTGTCTTTCGTGTTGCTGCGTTAAGCGTATTTCTGATGTTTTTCGCGGTTTTATTGCTGTTCAAGGAACCTCGGCAGTCTAATGAGGTACCAACAGCCAGCGCCGGGGCGGCGTGGCGAAACTTTGTAACGGTGCTTGGCAATCCACAATTTATGATTTTCCTTTTGATATTCTCCGGCTACTGGATCGTGTACTGGCAGGAATTCATAATTCTTCCGATTTACATACACGAGTACGTGAACTCCAGTACCGACACTGAGTTGATGCTGGTCACCGGGCCGCTGACGGTCATCGCGCTGCAATTGTTGATGAGTTTTTTGATGAAAAAAGTTGCAGCCTTCAGAGCCATTACCCTGGGCACGTTAGTGTCTGCGCTGGCGTGGTTGATCCTGATTGTGCATCCCACGCCGGCGATGGCGGTTGCCACGCTTTTTGCAGTTTCGCTCGGAGAGATCATCCAATCGCCGCGATACTACGAATACATCTCGCGATTGGCGCCTGCGGGGCAGCAGGGAACATATATGGGATTTGCATTTTTGCCGATCGGTATCGGTTCGTTGATCGCCGGGCCGCTCGGCGGTCTACTACTTCACCATTTTGGCGAAGTACAGCACCAGCCACAAAAAATCTGGTGGATAGTGAGCGGGATTGGCGTGCTCACCGCGTTGTTGCTTTATGTCTATGACCGCATCGTGAAACCGGGCGTGGTTTCGGCTACCTCATAAGCACTTTTTCAAAATACCGCTTCGATTCCCGAAAATAATTTAGTTCACCAGGCGGCGCAACGAATCCAAAGCTTCACGCGCCAACCGGTAACGGGGTTCAACTTCCAATGCTTCTTCAAAACACCGGGCCGCCCGCGCGTACATCTCCTTGCCAAGATAAGCGCGGCCCAAATTGTAATGGGGAAAATGCCGGGGCTCGTATCGTTTGGCCTCAATGGCGCGCTCCAGCCACGGAATGGCGTCATCAAAGCGGCGCAACTCGATCAGATACGCGCCGATATCGTTGTAGGGATTTCCGAATTCTGGATCAATGTCGATTGCGGTGCGACACTCCGCTATGGCCTGGTCCAATTTGCCTTGAAAATGGTAAGCCCAACCGAGAAATGTGTGCGCTTCAGCAGTGGGATGCAATTCTAGGGAAGATTTGTAAAGGTCTACCGCACGCTCGTAGTCGCCCTCCATCTGGGCTTGATAAGCATCCTGCAAAAGTTCCCACGCACGCATTAAAGTTTCCTGACTCATGATTTCTGATTGTTAGCACACGGTTGGATAAGCGTCAAAAGTACAAAAGTTCCAGGGCTTCGAAGGGCTACCTGTCCTTTGTGCCGGGATATAGTTAGGAACTGGAATTAACAGTAATAAAAGTACAAAATGGAGTTCAGTCAATTCACCGGGAATATGGGGGACGCGTGAAGAGTATCCATTTGTTTGCTGGCATTGCGGCTCTGGGCCTATGCGGACTTGCGTTCGCGCAGGAACAGCCGGCGAAAAAAGCAGGCCCTGGCGGAGCCGGCAAGAATTCGGCAGCAGCGGCGCGCGGCAAGGAAATGTTTGAGCAGAAGTGTGCGGTTTGCCATTACGCAGATAGCGACGCCAAAAAAATCGGCCCAGGATTGAAAGGTATTTCAAAACGCGGAACGTTCACGGTCAACAACAATAAAGTTACCGATGAAACCTTGAAAACGTGGATCGAAAACGGCGATACGTTGATGCCCCCATTCAAGGAAGTCCTGGAAGCGCCGCAAATCAAAGATGTCGTGGCCTACGTGAAGACGCTCTAACTCCCGGCACTGTAAGAAGCATTTTTCTCGCACTTTCTTTAATGCTCTGCAGAAAAGAAAACCTCCGGTTGTGGCGTGAGCCGCTTGCCGGAGGTATTCCTATCTAAATCTTTGAACCGATTAAGGATTGATTTGCCGCAATTGATGTCGGCCACAGGATACCGGGCGCGGCCGACCTGCAACGAATTCATTGTCTGCGTTATGCAGATCGTTGCTTATCGAATGGAAATTAAATCGGATCTACTTCAGGACGGCGTCCTTAAACGCCTTGGCCGGACGCAAACGAACAACCGTCTTGGCCTTGATTTTAATCTGCTCGCCGGTCTGAGGATTACGGCCAAGACGCGCCTTGCGATGCGCCTTTACTACGCGGCCGATGTTGGGAATGACAAATTTTCCGGCGGCACCTTTTGCTTCTTTCACTGCAAGTTTGAATAATTCTTCAAAGAAGAGCACTGCGGTCTTTTTTGATGTACCGACTTTCTCGGCCATGTGTGAAACGATCTTCGTCTTGCTCAAAGGCTTGGCTGCCATCTAGTCTGCTTATCCTCCTGATTTTTTCGTTCCTATTTCGTTTTGTTCCCGAGTTGACCGGGGGCTGGCTGTGAGCCTTTTGTCCTGAACAGCGAAGGAGAAAAGTCCGGGCCGTTGGGCACTATAGCCAAGCTGTCCTTGGAACGCAAGAGGAAACCACGAAAAATGCAGATAACAAGCGTGTTTTTTTCATTTAGCATGTGAATAACCGCATAAAACAAGGGTTTTGAGTGAGTTGAATCGTCCCAAAATGCAATTACTCCCCATGTTATGCTGCAAAAACTATTTTCTGGAGGAACCGGGTCTACACCGGTATAGGCGAAGAGCAAATGTACTTCGTGCTGCGCGGACAGGATTTGGAAGCCGTTTACGACGCTCTCCAGGTCGTGAACAGGGCGAATGCCGCGCTGAGCGATTATGCGACTCGCAGGCGCCGAACACTTTCCACCACCTGAATCGCCGAGACAGCTGGAGCAGTGGACAAAATCAAGTTATAGCGTCGCGAGATCCGCGTAAAAGTGCGCTATGGCTTTGATTCCCCCAAAATAATTCTCAAGCGCGATGTGTTCGTCGGGCGCGTGAGCGTTTTCGTCCGGTAATCCAAATCCAATCAGAACACAGGGAACTTTGAAGGTGTCATGCATCTGGGTAACGAAGGGGATAGAGCCGCCTTCTCGAATGAAAACAGCCTTTTTCCCGAAGCCTTTTTCCAGAGCGCTCTGCGCCTTCTTAAAAATCGGCGCTTGAAATGATGCCGACCAGGGTTTCCCGGTGCTAAGAACTTCAAATTTGCAGGTGACCGTAGCGGGCAACAACGCGCGAACCTGTTTTTCGACCAGCTTGGCTATTTTGTGCGGATCCTGATGTGGAACCAGCCGAGTGGAAAATTTTGCGTAAGCTTTGGAGGGGATCACCGTCTTGGCGCCTTCCCCGGTATAGCCTCCCCAGATACCGTTCAGCTCCAGCGTCGGCCGTGTCCAAAGTTGCTCGACGATGGTGTAACCCTTTTCGCCAAAATAGCCTGGCGCGCCAACGGCCTTTTCAAACTCTTTTCGCTTCCACGGCAAAGCGTTAAGAACCTTGCGCTCTGCTTTTGAAACCGCGGCGACAGAATCGTAGAAGCCTGGCACGTTGACACGGAAATTCTTGTCATGAAGTTTGGCGAAAAGCTCTGCAAGTATGGTTAGCGGATTCGGAACCGCGCCGCCATAAACGCCGGAATGGAGATCGCGCGCTGGGCCCGTCAGTTCGATCTGGTAGTAATTCAAACCTCGCAGGCCATAAGTGATGGAAGGCACGCCCTTCGCAAGCATGGAAGTGTCCGAAACCAGCAAGGCATCCGCTTTGAGTTTTTCTTTATTTTTCTGCACATAATTCCAGAGGCTAACGCTGCCTACTTCCTCTTCGCCTTCGATGAGAACCTTCACGTTCACGGGAAGTTTGCCGTTGATTTTCTGTAAAGATTCGAGCGCCTTTAGGTGAATATGCACCTGACCCTTGTCGTCTGCGGTGCCTCGGCCGAAAAGGTTTCCGTCGCGAACGGCGGGTTCGAATGCCGGAGAAGTCCACAACTCCAATGGTTCGGCAGGCTGCACATCATAGTGGCCATAAAACAGCACCGTGGGTTTACCGGGGGCTTCCAAAGATTCGGCATACACCAGAGGATGCAAATTGGTGGGAACGATTTCAATCGTTTTGAAGCCCGCGTTACGCAAGCTATCGGCAACCCAGCGCGCCCCGCGCTCCACATCTTGTTTGTGCTCAGTTTTCGCGCTGACGCTGGGGATGCGCAAGAACGAACACAGCTCCGCAAGGTGTTCGTCGCGTCGGCTGTCAATATATTCAGCCAAATTCATAAAATTCCTCAGAACGCACGGGTCCATCCATTCGTGGTGCGGCAGATTAAAAACAAAACTAGGCCTTAGCGAGCAGGCGAGCGGAGTGGTCGAAAGGGTCCGATGCCAGTAACTATTCTAGGGCGTATAGGCATCGTGGTACAAGCCAAGCACATTTTTCCCGTTTGCCTTTGCAGCACACCACGCTGAACGGGTGATTGACGATGCACGTTACAACATTCAAGACTTGCCTATGAGCCAAGTTACCTCAAGTTCACAACGGCGCAGTAGCCGTATGTTTCATAAAATGCGGATGCTGGCCCAAGGCCGCGCCCACAATGGGAAAAAATTTCGCGAGACCTGTGAAACGTTGGTGGTTAACGGTCACGGCGGCCTTCTGATTCTAAAACACGAAATCGATGACGGCGCAATGCTGGTGCTCACACATCCGGACACCCTGGAAGAACAAGAGTGCCGGGTAGTTTTTGTGGGGGAAACTAGCGACCGCGGTCAGCGCGTGGGCGTCGAATTTCTTACTCCCGCACCGCGATTTTGGGGCTTGGAATTTGACGAACCGTCAGGTGGCGGGTCAGCGGTTTAGCCAACTGGCCTTACGGTAACGGCATTAACCCTCAATTGTTTTTTCTTCGAAAGTGAAGCAAATAATCTCCACAGCAATAAAACCGCCACAATTGCTCCATAGGTTAGCGGCCTGATTATCGCGGACTTTACCAGCCAGTAGTAGTGAATCACTCCTAGCGTCGCGCTGAAGTAAATCAGCCGATGAAGCTGTTGCCAGCGCTTTCCTCCGAGGCGTCTAATCCATCCCGCGGTTGATGTTATCGCCAGGGGAATCAGCAACAAAAATGCCGTGAATCCCACGGTGATGTATTTGCGCTTGGCGATGTCCTTCCATATTTCCGATAGATCGAAGAATTTATCCAGCCAGATGTAGATAGTGAAATGCAGGCACGCGTAAAAGAAAGCAAACAGACCCAGCATGCGGCGAAAGCGAATCAGTTCCGGAAGGTGCAGGATCTTACGAAATGGCGTAACGCAAAGCGTGATGATCAGAAAGCGAAGTGTCCAATCTCCGGTGGCGTGGGTTATGAACTCGATGGGATTGGCGGTCAGCTCGCCGTGAAGCGCTCGCCAGCCTAACGCCACCAGGGGCGCCAGACATAACAGGAAGATTACCGGCTTGCTCCACTTACTGTTTAACAGGGCGTGCATCTAGTCTTAGTAATTTTTCTTGAGGTCCATTCCATTGTACAAGCTCGCGACTTGATCGCCGTAGCCATTGAACATCAGTGTGGGGCGCTTAAAAATTTCGCCGAGGCGTCGTTCTTTCGCCTGGCTCCAACGCGGATGATCGACATTGGGATTCACGTTGGAGTAAAAGCCGTATTCCTGGGGAGCCATGCGATTCCAGGTGGTGGGCGGTTGTTTGCCGACAAAACGGATTTTCACGATGGATTTGATGCTTTTGTAGCCATACTTCCACGGCACAACCAGTCGTACCGGAGCGCCATCCTGATTCGGCAATGTTTCGCCATACATTCCAACGCCAATTAACGTTAGCGGGTTCATGGCCTCGTCAAGGCGCAAACCTTCGACATACGGATAGTCCAGGCCGGAATATTTTGCCTGGGGCATTTGCCCAGGATCGAAAAAGCTTTCGAACGCTACGAACTGAGCATTAGGAGTTGGTTCAACAATCTTGGCGAGTTCACTGAAAGGAAAGCCGATCCAGGGCACCACGATGGACCACGCTTCCACGCAACGATGACGGTAGATGCGTTCTTCCAAAGGAGCAATTTTTAAAATTTCATCCATGTTGAATTTGCGCGACTTTTTTACTTCGCCTTCGACGGAGACAGTCCACGGCGAGGTCCGAAATTTCTGTGCATTTTTGGCGGGGTCAGTTTTGTCGGTGCCAAATTCGTAAAAATTATTGTAGTGCGTCACATCATTGTACGGCGTTTCCTTTTCAGTTGTGCTGAAAGGACTCTTCGTGGCCACATCCAATTTGCTGTTGGCGTAGACTTCGTCGAGAGACATGCCGAGCCGCCACGCAGCGGTGCCTGCAAATGCTGCGGCTCCCGCGATTCCCATGGCGCGCAGAAATTCACGGCGCTCGGTATAGACAGATTTGGGCGTAACGTCTGAATAGGTCAAATCGGTGGGCCGGCGAATCAGCATGTCTTTTCCTTAACGGTGTTACCAATCCCTTGCATTTATATTACGGGAATTCAGGAGTATTGGACGCGCCAAGCTGGTTAAGGGTGCAGTGCGTAATTTTAGTGACATTTTGGTGACATATCAGTCTTCGAGTCGCGCATCTGCAACTGCGACGGATAGCGCAGCCACAGTAGTCTGCAGACCTCGTGATAATTGATGAGAGGTGCACCAAATAGCCGTGCTAGTAGCGGAAACTCCTAAATCGTCTCAAATGCACTCCAAATCACAGGATCGGTTAGAATTAAAAACGGAGGAGTGGGTGAGCGGTTGAAACCGGCGGTCTTGAAAACCGTTAGACCCGAAAGGGTCTCGGGGGTTCGAATCCCTCCTCCTCCGCCATATCTCAAAACACCAATAAAAACGCACGATTTGACGCCGTGCTACATTCTTGCTACAATCTGGGCGTGGCAAAAATTTACATCAGGCGTAAGGAACCCGGCAAAGGCTGGCGTTATCAGCCAGTCCCGCAGGTTGGGCGTCCGCCTCAAACCGACGTGGGCGTCAAATTCCACGTTCGCTACAGAGATGCCTCGGGGAAGTTTGTTTGGAGCCAGCCATACGACACGCTGGAATCGGCTCGTAAGGAAGCCGCTGGACTCGAACTAAACGCGAAGGCGGTCTCACTTGGTTTGACGGTCAAGGAATACGAAGACTCGAAG